>Ga0326727_10000286_pt1 | contig 215060 bp, 190 predicted proteins | sample MB2enrmetagenome_FD_207643 | JGI IMG/M metagenome (GOLD analysis project Ga0326727, IMG submission 207643) | Lab enriched peat soil microbial communities from McLean, Ithaca, NY, United States - MB29MY | ecosystem: Environmental > Terrestrial > Soil > Wetlands > Peat | place: USA: New York... | reverse complement strand
CCACGTCCTTCCTGGGGCGTGTGCCGCCGGCCACGGCTCTCCGGAACTCCCGGGCGCAGCCCGGGACCCCGCCTGCGGCGGGGCCAGGGCGCGCATGCGTCAATGGGTCGGAACTATTGCATCCGCTAATTTTATCCATATCCATCGCCTTTATCCCCGGCCGATTCTTTTCCTCGCATCAAAAGGCGGAAGCCAATGACCTCCTGGCCGCAGTGCTCCGACCGATGGCTGTCCGGGGCGCTCCAGCTGGACTGCGCTGCCTACGCCAGCCGCAGCATGAGCTCCAGCACCGCGTCGGGCACCTCCAGGCCCAGCCCCCGCCCCGGCTTGTGGCCGCCGTGGTAGTCGCTGCCGCCGCTGGGGACCATGTCCAGGGTGTCGGCCAGTGCCAGGAAGTAGGCCTGCTCCAGGGGGCCGTAATCGGGGTAGTAGGCTTCCAATCCCTGCACCCCCTGGCGCTTCAGGTCCAGCATCGCCTGGTCCCAGCGAAAGCCCCGGGGGAAGCCGCGCCCCGGGTGCGCCACCACGGCGATGCCGCCCGCCTCCCGGATCCAGCGGGCCGCCTCGGACGGGGCCAGCTCCGGGAAGGGCACGCAGCACGGACAGTCGTCGCCGATGAGGCGGCGGAAGGCGTCCTCGGGGCTGCCGGCGGCGCCGTTGCGCACCAGCACCCGGGCGAAATGGGTGCGGGAGATGAGGTCGGTGGGGGCCTCCGCCGCCACGTCCTCCCAGGTGATGGGCACGGACCGGGCCTGCAGGCGTCGCACCATGGCCTGGTTGCGCTCCAGGCGGAGCCGGCGCATGGTCTCCACCCGCTCGCGCAGGCGCGGATCCCGGAAGTCCAGGAACAGGCCCAGCAGGTGCAGGGGCCGGCCCATGAAGCGGCAGGACAGCTCGATGCCAGGGACCAGCCGGGTGGGCACCGCCGGCTGCATGGCCATGAAGCGCTCCAGCCCTTCCAGGGTGTCGTGGTCGGTGAGGGCCAGGGCGGTGAGGCCGGCCTCCGCCCCGGCCCGGGCCAGGGTTTCCGGGCTGTCGGTGCCGTCGGAAAAGAGCGAGTGGGTGTGCAGGTCGATCACGGTGGGCCCAGGAGCGTGGGGCCGGCCTTGCCGTTGGCCCGGTACAGGGCCGCCAGCATCAGGGCCACCGCCTTGAACAGGTCCGGCGGGATCACCTGGTTCACCTGCAGGGGCGCCAGGGCGGCCAGGAGGTCGGGATCGCGCTCCACCGGGATGCCGTGCTCCCGGGCCAAGGCCAGGATCCGTTCCGCCAGCAGACCCTCCCCCTTGGCCACCAACCGCGGCGCCGCGTCCAGGAAGGGGGCCTGGGGCTGGTAGCGCAGGGCCGCGGCGCTGGGGCGGTGAATCCGGGCGGGCTTCCCGGCGGCCATGGGCACCCTCCGGCTACTGGACCAGGTGGGTGGCCGGGTCGTCGTCCTCCAGCTCGTCCATGGCCAGGCGGCGGAAGATCTGGACGTCCGCCAGGGACATGAAGCTGACGTAGGCGAAGCCGCTGAAGAACAGCCACAGGAACGGCACCGAGGCCCACTTGCGCAGGTAGATGGCCGCCAGCACCGCCGCGAAGTAGTAGAGGGCGAAGGCCGCCTCCAGGATGGTCAGCACGCTCTTGGGCACCTTGTAGGCGCGCTTGGTCATGCTGTGGGCGGCATTGCCGTTCTCGTCCACGCCCAGCTTGGGGGTGCGCTTGAACTCGATGTCGTCGGTGAAGAACCCTTCCAGGACGGCCTTGGACTGGTTCAGGCACAGGCCGATGCCCAGGCTCATGAGGCCCGGGACGTACTTGAGCCGGGACATCCAGTTCTTGTTGTTGTAGACCTCCCGCTGGGACAGGCCGAAGTAGAGGCCGACGCTCACGGCGTTGAGCAGGAAGAAGGGGCCGTCGGTGAGCAGAAGGGTGCCCGCCGGGGTGCCGGCCCGGATGATCATGCACGGGACCATGAGGATGGCCAGGAGCACCATCAGCATGTAATTGCAGTTGGCCGTCAGGTGGAACCAGCATTCGGCCTTGGTGTGGAGGCTCTCCTTGCTCAGCAGGATGGTCTTCATCATCTTGCGGATCACCTGGGCGTTGCCCTTGGCCCACCGGTGCTGCTGGCTCTTGAAGGCGTTCACTTCCACGGGCAGTTCGGCCGGCACCACCATGTCCTTCAGGTAGACCCCCCGCCAGCCCTTGAGCTGGGCCCGGTAGCTCAGGTCCGCGTCCTCGGTGATGGTGTCGTGCTGCCAGCCGCCCGCGTCGGCGATGGCGCTCACCCGCCACATGCCGGCGGTGCCGGAGAAATTGAAGAAGGCGTTGGACCGGTGCCGGGCGGTGTGCTCGAAGATGAAATGGCCGTCCAGGAGGATGGCCTGGACCTGGGTCAGGAGGGAGAAGTCCCGGTTCAGGTGGTCCCAGCAGCCCTGGACGAAGGCGATCCTGGCATTGGCGAAATGGGGCACCGCCTGGCGCAGGAAGTCCCGGGTGGGCAGGAAGTCGGCGTCGAACATGGCCACGAACTCGCCCTTGGCCGTCTCCAGGCCGTTCTGCAGGGCCCCGGCCTTGTAGCCGGTGCGGTCGGTGCGGTGCAGGTAGGCGATGTCGTAGCCGAGGGCCCGGTACTTGGCGCACACCGCCTGGGCCACCTTGACGGTCTCGTCCGTGGAGTCGTCCAGCATCTGGATTTCCAGCTTGTCCTTGGGCCAGTCCATGCGCACCACGTGGTCCAGCAGGCGCTCCACCACGTTCACTTCGTTGAACACCGCCAGCTGCACCGTGACCATGGGGAGAAAATCCGCCCCGCCCTCAGGGGACGGCGGGTTGTTCTTGTAGCGGAAGTAGAGGAACAGCATCCAAAGCCGATGGGCACCATAAATACTAAGAACGCCCAGGATCGTGAAGTAGGAACCCAGCACGACCGTCTTGACCATGTCCATCTCAAAATCTCCAGCGCGGCTTGCCCTTCACGCAAGCATTACTATATCATTCGATTCTGCCAGGGAATGGATGAATAATCATTATATTTTTCTTTCGTTTCCATCGTTTTCCGGGTCCAATGAGGCAAAAGAGAATATCCGCAGGGTGATTCTGGATGAGTGAAAGCGAACAACTCCCAAAGAGCATCGGCCGTTATGAAATCAAAGCCGTGCTTGGAACGGGCGCCATGGGTTCGGTGTACTTGGCGGAGGATCCCCGGATCAAGCGCAAGCTGGCCATCAAGGTGATCCGCCTGGGAACCCTGCGCAACGAAGCGGACCGCCGGGAATTCGTGGCCCGGTTCCAGCGGGAGGCGGAGGTTTCCGGGGTGCTCAACGACCCGGGCATCGTCACCATCTACGACGTGGGCGACAGCGAGCTGGGGCCGTTCCTGGCCATGGAGTACGTGGCCGGCCAGCCCCTGGACGTCCTGTTCAAGCGTGGCGAGCCCCTGGCCCTCAGGGACAAGCTGGGCATCGCCGCGGGCATCGCCGCCGCCCTGGACCACGCCCACGCCCGGGGCATCGTGCACCGGGACGTGAAGCCCGCCAACGTGATGATCTCCGAGGAGCTGAAGACCAAGCTCATGGATTTCGGCATCGCCAAGCGGGAGGACGCCGGCCTCACCCAGACCGGAACCTTCCTGGGCACGCCCAGCTACGCCAGCCCGGAACAGATCAGGGACGGATCCGCGGACGCCCGGTCGGACGTCTTCAGCTTCGGTGTCCTGGTGTTCGAGATGCTCTCGGGCAGCCTGCCGTTCCCCGGCACCTCCATCAACACCATCCTGTACCGCATCGTGAACGAGCCGCCGGTGCCCGTCGATCCGCCGGTGGAGGGGCTGGTTCCGGACGGCTGGCAGCGGGTCTTCAACAAGGTCCTGGCCAAGAACCCCCAGGACCGCCATTCCAGCTGCTCGGCCTTCGTGCGGGAGCTCCTGGACACCTGCGTGGACCTGGGCCGCACTGAGCGCATGCAGCTCCTGGGCGGGCTGCGTCCTGCCGAACCGCCCGGCGCCGCAACCGCGACGCTGGCCGGCACCGCCACCGGGGTGGGCGCCCCGCTCCGGCGCAAGGATTCCCGCGGCCTGATCTGGGCCCTCGTGGGGGGCGCGCTGGCGGCGGTGCTCCTGGGCGGGTTCCTGTTGTTCCGGCAGGGTCCCGCGCAGGTGCTCATCGACTCGAACCCTCCCGGGGCCACGGTGATGAAGGCCGGCAAGGTGGTTGGCGCCACCCCCCTGACCCTGCCCCTGCAGGCCGGGGATACCCTGAGCCTGGAGGCCAAGGGTTTCCAGCCCAGGCAGTACCAGTACCGGGCCGGGGCGACTCCGGACAAGTTCCGCCTGGACCCGGTGCGGAGCGAGGAGATCCTGCGCACGGAACCGCCCGGCGCCACGGCGGTGCTGGACGCGGTGAAGCTGGACGGCGTCACGCCCGTGAAGGTCGTCTGGAACCAGGGGGAGAAGCATGACCTTACGTTCACCAAGGGAGCCCTGGTGGTGGCCTTCACCCTCATGGCCGGGGAGACGCCCGGGAACCGGGTGTTCGCCCTGGGCGACGCCGGGCAGCCCCGGGCCACCGCCATGCCCAGGAGCGTGGACGCCAACACGCCCGGCAGCCTGCGCTTCAACGGCGATTATCCGGTGCATGTGCGCCTGGACGGCAAGGACCTGGGGGAGGTGCGCGCCAACGGCACGGTGCCGGCGGCCCCCGGCAGCCACCGGCTGGAACTGGGCAACCCCAGGGTCTTCTTCAAGGAAACCAAGTCCGTGACCGTCGACCCCGGACAGACCCTGGCCGTGGCCCTGCCCGGCACCGCCAGGCTCACGGTCGAGACCTTCCCCGGTTCCGGGACGGTGGTGGTGGACGGGATCGCCACCCAGGTGGAGAGCGACGGGGCCGCCGCCATCCCGGTGGCCCGGGGCAACCATACGGTGAGCATCCAGGGGCATCCCGGCAGCGCCAGGCCGGTGGACGTCCAGGGGGACACCCCTTTGAAGTTCAAACTCTAGTCCGGCGCATCCATGGTACCGTTGTCGGTTGTCCATGCGCTCCCCTGACGATTCTCCCCCTCCTGCCCAGGCCCAGGACGCGCCCGCGCCCAGGGGCCCCTGGGCTTTCGCCCGAGCCGCCTGCGCCGGCGGCTTTTCCACTTGGGGCCTGCAGCTCCTGGCCGGATGGCTGGCCTTTTCCCTGGCCACCCAGGTGCTTTGGGCCCGGCACCTGGGCTCCCTGACCGGCTGGAGCTCCCTGCCGTCCTATTGGGGCGAGACCCTCACGGCCCGGGACCTGTGGGAACTGCTGGAGAACGCTGGCCTGAAGAATCACTGGACCGGCCCCTGGGTGGTCCTGGGCGGAGGCGCGGCCCTGGCCTGGTTCCTGTGGGCCGGGTGGCGCCTCCAGGCGGCCGCGGCGGGCGTGCCGGCCCGGCTGGAGGCCTGGGTGTGGGGCTTTCTGGACGCCCTGGCGCTGGGGGCCGGACCCCTGGGCCTGCTGGCCTGGCTGGCGCTCCTGGGCCTGGGCGCCCTGGGGGCCACCGGGCTTCCGGGGCTGGGCTGGGTCCATTGGATCGGGGCAAGCCTGGTGCGGCTGGCCTTCTTTTCGGCCCTGTTCCTGCACTGGTGGCTGTTCCGGCTGGCCCGGGCCGGGGGTCCCGGCGGCCTGGGCCTGGGATCCTGGCGGCGCCTGGGGGGGCATTGGGCCCTGGGGTTCCGCCGGTTCTGGACCCGTCCCTGGCAATGGCTGAGCCTGGTCCTGGGCGGTGTGGCCGCCCGGATCGGCCTCACCCTGCTGGGGCTGATGCTGGCCTGGCGGGTGGGTGGGGCAACTCCAGTCAAGGTACTGATTTGCCTGGGGTTCCAGGTGGTGGCAGTGCTGGCCAACGCCTGGCTGTTGGGCTGGTTCCTGCGCCTGGCGGCCCTGTTCGTGGCTCATGATGACGGGGTTCAGGCGGATATCCGGCCGCCCGTCCTTCCGGACCCTTCCTGACCTCCGCCCTGGAGCGCCATGCCCATCTTCCGCCCCCTGCTCCTGGTCCTGGCCGGCACCCTGGCCGCCTCCGCCCAGGAGACGCCCCACCCCAACCGGCTGGCCTGGCTGTCCATCTTTCCCGAGCCCATGCCCGAAGGGGTCAACCAGCTGGGGCTGGAGGCCACCAACCAGTTCCTGCGCCCGGAGCGCACGACCAGCCCGGACGGGCGCAGCGAGGCCCACCTGCAGGGGGACGACTGGGAACTGGTCTGGGACCTGGCCAAGGAACTGGGGCCCGGGCGGGTCAACCTGCGCACCCGGGTGGACCACCGTTCCGGCGGCATCACCGACCGGCTCATCCGCAACTGGCACGAGATCCTGGGGGTGGGGCAGGGGGGCCGGCAGAACGTTCCCGCCTTCCAGGACCTGTGGTACCTGTCCCGGGACGGCCAGGTGGTGTTCGACAGCCACCAGCCCACCACCCTGGTCCAGGGCCTGGACCTGGCCTACGTGGTCCCCCTGGGGGACGGGGACAACGGCGGCCGGCTGGGCGGCACCGTCCAGCTGCCCACCGGAGGGGAGCGGATCCTGCAGAGCACCGGCGGCACCAATTACCTGCTGGGGGCCGCCGGGTGGCGGACCTTCCCGTTCGGACGGGTGTGGGCCCAGGGCGAGGAGATCTGGATCCAGCTGCCCAGCCACAGCCCCCTGCGGGCGGTGGTGGACCGGGGCCAGTTCTGGCGGGTCTGGGCGGGCGTGGTGCTGGGCCGCTGGCACGGCTTCGCCCTGGACTTCTCCCTGTCGTACAACGAGACGCCCTACTTCACCGAGCTGGTGCGGGTGGACAAGTACGGCCTGCAGCAGACCTGGGTCGTCAACCACACCCGCTGCCCCCACTGGCGCTTCGGCTTCACCGAAAAGGCCGGCACCTTCGCCACTCCCGAGATCACCGGGTTCACCACCTACCGGTTCGGAAGGGCGGGCCTTCCCTGAAAGTGACTTGGATCAAAAGGGGTGTGACCGGGATCGGGATGCGCCGTCCGCCCGGCCAAGCCGTTGGACAATGGGCCTTCGGGAGGCGCCGCCATGCCCCACACCATCCTGGAGTACTCGGACAACGTGGTTCAGCCCCTGGACGTCCAGGCGTTCTGGGGCCGCCTGCACCCGGTCCTGGTGGACACGGCCCGAGTCCGGCTCCAGGACATCAAGAGCCGCGCCTACCGGTGCGAGGACTTCCGCATGGGCGACGGCAGCCCCGACTGCGCCTTCGCCCACCTGACCATCAGCCTGTTGGAAGGCCGGGATCCGGACACCCTGGCCCGCATCGGGCGGGCGGCCCTGGAGCTGCTCCAGGCCCAGTTCGCCCGGACCCTGGCCCAACGCCGCTGCGACCTCACGGTGGAGCTGACCGGCATGCGCAAGGACTGCTACTTCAAGGCCTCCAGCTGCGGCGGGTGAGCATGCAGTACGCCTTCCCGGTCTTCGAGCACCTCTGCCCGTCCTGGGGCCAGGTGACCCACCTGGCCACCCGCCAGGTGCATCCCAAGGGCTCGCTCATCCTGGACATGGAAGCGCCGGCCAACGGCGTCTACTTCATCGAGGAAGGCCAGGTGGACACCGCCCTGTACACCCTCACCGGACCGGAGAAGGTGCTGTACTGCGTGGGCCAGGGGTGCGTGTTCGGGGAAGCCTCCTGCTTCTCCACCGGCATCACCGGCGAAGCCAGCGTGTGGGCCCGCACCGACTGTGTGCTGTACTTCTTCTCCAAGGCCACCGTGGCAGGCACCATCGCCCGGGACCACCCGCACCTGCTGGTGGAGATGGCCGGGCTGCTGGGGCACATCGTGCGCATGTACGGGGTCTGGCTCCAGGACAGCCTCAGCCAGGACTATTTCGTCCGGGTGTGCCGGATCCTGGTCTACTTCGTGCGCTGGAAGCTGGGGCGGGCCGCGGGCGGCCAGGTGCTCATCCATTCGGACCTCACCCAGAACGACCTGGCCAAGCTCCTGGGGGTGCACCGGGTGACCGTGACCAAGGCGGTGGCGCGGCTCAAGGGCCTGGGGGCGGTCACCCGTTTCACCCGGACCGAATTGGAGATCGCCGACTTCCAGGCCCTGTGCCGGCTGGCCGGACGGGAGGGCTGACGCCGTCCGGCCGACCATGCCGGGAAATTCCTGTCTGGCTCCTTTTCTTTCGGGCCGAACGGGAATGCTGGACCCGGACGATGCGTCTAAAATTCCTGGACCGGACGCTGGCGACCGGCGCCCGTCCGTCCGACCTCCGGCCCCGCCGTTCCTGGCCTTTGGCGAAGGACTATGCTGATGACCAACGTCCCGCACCTTAACCACGGCCTGATCGGGAACGGCAGCCTGCTTTGCCTCATCTCCCCCACCGGCGCCATGGACTGGCTGTGCCTGCCCCGCTTCGACGGGCCTTCGGTGTTCGCCCGGCTGCTGGACGCCCAGGCCGGCGGGGTGTTCCGGATCCTGGCCCAGGGGGCCGAGATGCCCGGGGACATGGCCTACCTCCCCAACACCAACGTCCTGCGCACCCGGTTCGTCCAGCGTGAGGCCCGCTGGGAACTCATCGACTTCGCCCCCCGGCTGCCCAGGGACTGGAGCGAGGAGGCGCCCATCCGGCTGGTGCGCCTGCTCCGTCCCCTGGAGGGCCGGCCCCGGCTGTCCATCGATTTCGAGCCGCGCCTGAATTACGGCCGGGGGCCGACCCGCACGGTGGTGCAGCACGACCACCTGGAAGTCCAGGGCGTGGGCGGGCCTTTGTACCTGCAGAGCAACCTGCCCGTGACCTACATCGCCGGCGGGCGGGAGTTCACCCTGGACGGGCCGGTGTTCCTGAGCCTCTCGTACGGCGCCCCCCAGACCATGACCCTGGCCCGGGTCACCCAGGAGCTGCAGCTCACCACCGACGGCTGGGACCGCTGGTCCAAGGCCTGCGGGCTGCCCCTGTTCCAGCCCGAGATGGTCCTGCGCTCGGCCCTGTGCCTGAAGCTGCACGCCTTTGCGGACACCGGCGCCATCATCGCCGCGGCCACCACCAGCATTCCCGAGGCCATGGGCACCGAGCGCACCTGGGACTACCGGTACTGCTGGCTGCGGGACGCCGCCTTCGTGGTGGAAGCCCTGCGCCGCATCGGCCACCTGCGGGAAGGGGAACGGTTCATCCGCTTCCTGCGCAACGTGGCCGAGGCGGGGCCCCTGCAGCCCCTGTACGCGGTGGATGGCGGACGCTCCGCCCCGGAGGAGATCCTGGGCCACCTGGCCGGCTTCGGCGGCCAGGGCCCGGTGCGCATCGGCAACGCGGCCGTGTCCCAGCGCCAGCACGACCTGATGGGCGAACTGGTGCTGTGCCTGGAGACCATGCTCCGGGATCCGCGCCTGGTGCACGAGGAGGAGAACGTGCGCTTCTTCCCCCTGGTGCGCCGCCTGGTGGAGGAAGCCATCACCCTGGCGCCCCAGCCGGACACGTCCATCTGGGAGTACCGCAGCCTGCTGGGCAACTACACCTTCTCCAGGGCCATGTGCTGGTCGGCCATCCGCCGGGGGGCCGCCATCGCCCGCACCTTCGGCGAATTCTCCCTGGCCGGGAAGTGGGAGGCCATCGCCAACCGGGAGCAGGCGGTGATCCTGGAACGGGGGTTCAACCCGGAGCTGGGGTTCTTCACCCAGACCCTGGACGGCCTGTTTCCGGACGCCTCCATGCTGTTGCTGCCCACCCTGGGCCTCATCGATCCCAGGGACCCGCGCTTCACCTCCACCCTGGACCACTACGGCCAGCTGCTCACCGAGAACGGGCTCATGCTCCGCTACCGCAACCCGGACGATTTCGGCCGCCCCACCAGCGCCTTCACCATCTGTTCCTTCTGGTGGGCCGAGGCCCTGGCCCTGGCCGGGCGCCTGGACAAGGCCGTGGACGTGTTCGAGCGGGTCTGCAGCCTGGCCAACCCGGTGGGCCTGTTCTCCGAGGACATTGATCCTCCCACCGGGAGGCTGCTGGGGAACTTCCCCCAGGCTTACACCCACGTGGGTCTCATCAACGCGGCGATGACGATCTCGGAGCTGATCGAGGCGCGGGACGGCAAGGTGCGGGCCTGGGCCTCCCCGGGGACCAGCCGGTGGGCGGCCTCCCTGCTTCCGTAGCAACCGCCTACGCCGGAATGCGCGCGCCGGCGGAGGCCAGTTCCTTGAGCACGTGCTTGGCCACGCACCGGAAACGAACCACGTCGCCGTAGGTCCGGGCTATGAGCATGGCGCCCTCCAGGGTGCCTAGCAGGACCCGGGCACATGCCTGCGGCGACCCCCCGAAGGCGAGCAGATCGGCCCTGCGCCCCGCTTCGAGCACCCCCGCCAGCCAGTGCTCGTTGGCATCGAAGAAGCGCCGCAGCTCTTCCTGCATCGCGGCCGGCAGGGTGGCGTATTCCGCCGCGAACATGCCGCAGAGGCACATGCGGTCGAGCCGCATGACCTGGTGGTAGAGGGCCACGTAGCGGCGCAGCTTCGTGCTGGCCTCGCCCCCCCTGCGGTCGATCGCCTCCAGCTCCTCGGCGAAACGCTCACGGTAGCGCGCGATCAGCGCCCGCCCGAGCTCGGCCTTGGTCGGGAAATGATAGTGCAGGCTGGCCCTGGTGACGCCCAGCTGCTGGGCGATGTCGGCATAGCTGAATCCGTTGAAGCCGCAGGTCTGGGCCAGCTTCTCCGCAATGTCGAGGATCCTGCCCGCGGCTTCCGATCGGTGAGGTTCAGGCATGGGTCCGGGCCTCCAAAAAAAACTGCTCCGTCCTTGACACTAACTTACTAGTAAGTAAATTTCAAGCCGGGCGACAAGACCCGAGATTCGGCGTCCGGTGCAACGACAGCCTCGCGGGGGCGGCCAGGCGCCAGGGATGTGCCCTGATCAAGGAGGCACCATGGTCAGTGTCCAGCAGATGACCGAGCACAAGTCCTTCTCGCAACCTGATGAACTTCGCAGCTTCCCCAATGGCCGGGCCGAGATCCTCCGGGTCGGCGGCGCGGAGGTGGGCCGCCTGGTCTTCGAGCCGGGCTGGCGCTGGTCCAAGGATGTGAAGCCCATCGCCAAGACCTCCAGTTGCGAGGCGCCCCATTTCCAGTACCACGTCTCCGGCCAACTGGCGATCCGCATGGATGACGGCTCCGAGTTCATCGCCAGGCCGGGTGACATCACCTCCCTTCCGAGCGGGCATGACGCCTGGGTGGTGGGCGACGAGCCGGCCGTGGTGGTCGATTGGTACGGCGCAACCCACTATGCCAAAGGCTCTTGACCCGAGCCACCAACGCACGCCAACCGCAGCAATTGACGGCGGGCCCCGGAAGTGCCCGCCGAGGAGGATTGCCATGTTCGTCTGTCAGTGGCACCTGGACGTCGTCTTCGGCCGACAAGGCGATGCGGTCAAGGTTTTCAATGCCTGGTCCGCGGAGATGCTCGCCTCGTCGGAATTCCGCCGGGCCAAATCCCACCGGCTGCTCTGCGGCCATGTGGGTCCGTCGGCCTCCCACCTGATCCACGAGCATCTCTTCGAGACCCTTGCGGATTTCGAGGCGGCCCTGCAGGGCATGGCCCAGCCGCAATTCAAGCCCTTTCCGGAGGCCCTTGCCCCCGTCATCGTTCCCGGTTCCCAGCACTGGGAGATCTACCGGACCCTGAGCTGATCCGGGCTGGGCAGCCCTGACTCGAATCAGGGCGGGGTGGAGAACCGTACCGGCACGACCGGAAACGCCGAACTCGAAGCTCCCGGCAGTCGCGGACGCGACGGCCGGGAGCGATCAGGGCGCTGGGCAGGGACACGGACCTGTCGTCTGGACAGGGCCCTAGCTCTTGGGCGCGTAGGACTCGAGGATCTTGAACTGGCCGTCCTTGACCTGGATCATCAGGACGGGCTTGTTGATCGGGTTGTGGTTGGCGGGGTCGATGGTGAGGTTGCTGGTGAACCCCTTCACGTTCTTGGAGTGCTCGATCACGTCACGCATCTTGGCCGGGTCCGGGGCGCCGCCGTTGGCGGTGACCGTCTTGATGGCGTTCTCGATGAGCGCCATGGCGTCGAGGCCCAGGTAGCCCCAGACGTTCGCTTCCTTGCCGGCGTGCTTCGCCTTGAAATTGGCGTTGTACTTGGCGAAGTAGGGGTCGTTCACCGAGGCGATGCAGGTGAAGTAGGCGCCGTCCAGCTCCTTCCCGGCGTAGGGGAGGAGGTCCTCGATCATCCAGCCGTCGCCGCCGACCATCTGGATGTTCAGGCCCAGGCTCTTGGCCTGCTTGGCGACCAGGCCCGGATCCTTGTAGTTGTCGGCGCAGCACACCAGCACGTCGGCCTTGGAGCTCTTGACCTTGGCCAGCTGGGCGCGGAATTCCTGGTCGCCCTTGTTGTAGCCTTCGTCACACACCACCTGGCCGCCCAGCTTGGTGAAGCGGTCCCTGAAGAACTGGTGCAGGGCCACGGTGTACGGGGAGGCCACGTCGGTGACGAAGGCCGCCTTGCGCTTGCCCAGCTTGTTGAAGCAGTAGTCGGCCAGCGCCGTGCCCTGGTACGGGTCGATGAAGCAGACCCGGAACATGTACGGATGGACCTTGCCGGACTCGTCCACAGTGACGTTGACGTTGGTGGCGGTGGTGGCGATGACCGGCACGTGGGACTCGTCGGCGATCTTGGCGATGGGGATGCCGGCGCCGGAGAAGGTGGGGCCGACGATGGCCACGCACTTGTCCTGGTCGATCATGCGCTTGGTGACGGCCACGCACTCGGCCGGCATGGACTGTCCGTCGTAGCTGATGACCTTGAGCATCCAGCCGTTGATGCCGCCGGCGGCGTTGACCCTGGCCACCTCATCCTCGAGCGCAGGGACTGCGCCGGGGGCGATGTAGGCATCGGAACCGGTCATGGTGGTGATGTGGCCGATGTTCAGCGTCCCCTTCGGGGCCGCCGACAAGGGCAGGAGGGCCGCCAGGACGGTGCCCGACAGCACTCCGAGGTAGTGCCTTGAGTTGTACTTCATTTGCTGCTCCTTTTGGATTGGGGGCCGCGTCGCTCGCACCGGGCCCGGTGGGTAGACAGATCCTGGCCTTCGGGTTCGAATGCAATTCAGCGACATCGGGGCCAGGGTCGTCCCGGACTGGATAATCTGTGGCGTGGCTCCATGTCGATGATATCCAGCTAGTATATCAACGTAAGCCCAATCTGTTCCCAGAATTCTGCAAACATCCGCCCGGTTGGAACGCCATCGGCGATGCAACCGGGCGGACCAGGGCGCAGGTTGGGGACCCGCCCCCCTTCAGGGCCGGGTACCTGGATCAGATGCCCAGCTTGGCCATCCTGCTTTGCAGGGTGGTCCGCTTCAGGCCAAGACGCGCCGCTGCTCCATCCTGGCCGCCCACCTTGCCTCCCGATTCGTGCAGCGCCTTCAGGATGTGCTCCCGTTCCGCCTGTTCCAGGGTGGGCAGGGCCGCCGGGGCGGGGGCCCCGGCGGCGGCCTCCCGCAACTCCGCCACCGGCACCTGCAGCTCCCGCCCCTGGCTCAGCAGCACCGAGCGCTCGATGACGTTCTCCAGCTCCCGGATGTTGCCGGGCCAGTGCCAGGCCTGCAGGGCCTCCATGGTGCGGACCGGGATGGTGTCGATGGGGCGGCGCAGGCGCTGGGCGAACTTCTGGGTGAAGTAGCGCACCAGGGCCGGGATGTCCTCCCGGCGCTCGCGCAGGGCCGGGACGTGGATGGGGAAGACGTTCAGGCGGTAGTACAGGTCGGCCCGGAACGTGCGCTCCCGCACCATGGCGACCAGGTCGCGGTTGGTGGCGGTGATGAGGCGCAGGTCCACCTTGCGGGGGCTGGTGCTGCCCAGGCGCTCGAACTGCCGCTCCTGGATGGCCCGCAGCAGCTTGGGCTGCAGGTCCAGGGGCAGGTCGCCGATCTCGTCCAGGAACAGGGTGCCCTGGTGGGCCAGTTCCAGGCGCCCCATCTTGGGGCTCAGGGCCCCGCTGAAGGCGCCCTTCTCGAAGCCGAACAGCTCGCTCTCCACCAGGCCGGAGGGGATGGCCGCGCAGTTGATCTGCACGAACCCCCGGTCCTTCCGGGGGCTCAGCTGGTGGATGGCCCGGGCCACCAGTTCCTTGCCGGTGCCGGTCTCCCCCAGGATCAGCACGGTGGCGTCCGAGGGCGCCACCGTCTCCACCTGGCGCAGCACCCGCTGCAGGCTCGGGCTGCGCCCGACGATCTCCATGCCGAAGTCCCGCTCCATCTCCTCCTGCAGGTACAGCTTCTCCTCGGCCAGCTGGTCCTTGAGGGTCTGGATCTCCTGGTAGGCGAAGGCGTTGTCCAGGGCGATGGCCACCTGGACGGCGACGCTGGAAAGGAGCTCCAGGTCTTCGGAGGTGAAGGCGCCCTCCCGGCGGCTGCCGAAATTCAAGGTGCCCATGACCCGGCTGCGCGAGATCAGGGGCAGCACGCACAGGGAGAGGATGCCCTCCCCGTGGAGGATCACCTGGGGGATGGGGGGCGGGAACCGGCCCAGGTCGTCCCGGCTGAACACCAGCGGCCGGCGCAGCTCCATGGCCCGCTGGCTGGGACCGTCCGGGACGGTGAGGGACTGGTTCTCCTGCACCAGGCCACGCCCGGTGGGAAAGTCCACGTAGTGGATGCGCGGCTCCCCGCCGCCGGCCTTGGCCAGGATCAGCATCATCCCGTCGTGCTGGAAATGGCGCCGGAGGGTGGTGGAGATGGCCTGGAACAGGTCCCGGGGATCCCGGTGCTCCACCAGCTCGTTGTTGATCTCCAGCAGGATCTTCTGCTGGTCCCGCTCCCGGGTCAGGCGCCGGTTCAGGTCGTCCAGCTGGCGCAGGCGCAGGGTGCGCAGGGCGAAGGAGGCCACGAACCGGGCCAGGTGCGTCAGGTAGCCAGGCCCGGCGGCCTGGAAGGCGCCCTTGCGGCGGCTGGCCAGGCTCATACCGCCCACCAGCCGTTCCGGCGTGCGCAGGGGCACCAGGACCAGGGCCGGGCATTGGCGCCGCAGCTCCTCGGGAACCAGGCTGGAGCAGGGTCTGGCGCCGGACCCTTCCAGGCTCCACACCTCTTCCTGCAGGTTGCGGGTGATCTCCACCCAGCCCGGCGCGGGGTCGATCCGGGCCAGGACCCCTTCAGGCCCCAGCTCGGCGGCCCACTGGACCACGTCCAGGCCCTCCTCCGGGTCGCCGAACCACAGGGCCAGGCGGTCCACCGCCAGGTCCTCCCGCAGCAGCTTGAACAGGGCTGGGCCCAGGCTGTCAAGGTCCCGGCACGGCCCCAGCACCGCCGAGGCGTCCAGCAGCCTGGCCAGGCGGCGCGGGTCCAGGTCCTGGAAGCGCTCCAAAGACCGTTCCGGGGGCTTGGGGGTGGGCAAGGTTCCTCCTGGTCCAAGTCTACCGGTTTCAGCGCCGATCGGGCGCGGCAGGGCGGCCTGTCTATCTGCCCATCAGGTAGCGGTTGGGGTCCAGGTCCCAGCGCCCGGGCTCCTCGTGGCCCTGGATGCCGTCCCCCGCCGCCTCCGCACCGGACAGGTCCAGGTCGAAGGGGGCCAGCGCCCGGTTCGTGGCCAGGTCGCGCACCACCCGCACCTTGGGGCGCAGCAGCGCGCCCTGGTTCTGTTCCAGGACCACCGCCAGCCGGTTGCTCTCCAGGCGCACCAGGGAGCCCACCGGGTAGATGCCGATGGCCTGGATGAAGTGCTGCACCAGGTCCAGGTCGAAGTGTCTGGGGCTGCGCTTGAACAGCCGGCCCAGGGCGGCGGCCGGCTCCAGGTGCGCGTGGTAGATGCGGTTGGAGGTCACCGCGTCGTACACGTCCACGATCGCCGCCATGCGGCCCGGCAGGGAGATGGCGGACCCGAGCAGCCCCCGGGGATAGCCGGAGCCGTCGCAGCGCTCGTGGTGCTCGCCGGTGACCTGCAGCACCGGCCCGGTGATCCCCGGCGTCCGGCGGAGGGTTTCCAGGCCCAGGCGCACGTGGTCCCGCATGATGGCCTGCTCGGCCACCGTCAACCGGCCGGGCTTGTTGAGGATGTGGTCGGGGACGCCCATCTTGCCCACGTCGTGGAGCAGGCCCCCCATTCCCAGCTCCCGCAGGCTGGGCTTGTCCATGTCCAGGTACAGGCCGAACAGGATCAGCAGGGTGCAGGCGCTCACCGAATGCTGGAAGGTGGCCTTGTCGGCCTCCCGCAGGCGGCAGAGGCTCGCCAGCGTGCCGGGATTGCGCAGGACGGAGTCGGCGATGCGCGCCACCACCGGCTCCAGGCGCGCCACCTGCACCTGCCGGCCCAGGCGCACGTCCGTGAGCACCTCCGCGATGGCCTGGTTGGCCTCAAGCAGGACCTGCCTGGCGGCGGGCAGTTCCTCCAGGTGGCCGAGGCGCGGGGGAGGGGGCGCGGCGGGGCGGCGGTCCTGGCCGTCCCCGGGCGACGGCAGGACCGCCTGCGGTTCCCGGTCCAGGTCCATGCCCTTCAGGGTGTCGATCCACACGGTGGTGATGCCGCTGTCCAGGATGCCGGCCAGGTCCGCGTCCCGCCGGAGCATGAAACTGTTGCGCAGGAACGGGTGGTCGATCCATTGGCAGTTCAGGTCGTGGATGTACATGCCAAGCCTGAGGTCTTGCTTGCTGATTTGTTTGAGCACGGGTCCGCCGGGAGGTTGCGGGGGGATGGACAGAATGGTATGCCCCGCCGCTGGCCCGGGCAATTCTTTAACCGGTCACAGGTTCTTGTTGAGGAAGTCCCAGATGGCCTGGTGCATGGCCCAGAGATGCTGGGGCGCCTGGGGGGTGTGGCCCGACCCGGGCAGGAGGATGAGGGGCGCCCCGAGCCCCGCTTTCTGGAGCGCATCCAGGAACTGGACCGCGTGCAGGGGGTGGACGTTCGGGTCCAGGGTGCCCTGGATCAGCAGGACCTTGCCGGAGAGGGCGGCGGCGGCGCCCAGGGGCGAGGAGGCCCGGTAGCCGGCGGCGTTCTCCTCCGGCAGGCCCAGGTAGCGCTCGGTGTACACACTGTCGTAGTTGCGCCAGTCCACCACCGGGGCTCCCAGGATGCCGAGTTTCCAGGCCTTGGCGTGGGTGAGGGCGTAGGCGGCCAGGAAGCCCCCGTAGCTGTACCCGCACAGGGCCACCCGCCCCATGTCCGCCCAGCCCTGGGCCTTGAGCCACTGCAGGCCGTCCAGCTGGTCCTGGAGCTCCTGGGCCCCCAGGTTGCGGTAGATCCCCTGGGCGCTCACCGCGCCCTTGGCGGAAGCGCTGCGGTTGTCGCAGACCCAGGTGGCGATGCCCTGCTGGGCGAGGAACTGGTACCACAGGATGGCCGGGTCGTAGGCGTTGCGCACCAGGGGCAGGCCCGGGCCGCCGTACACGCAGTGGAACACCGGGTAGCGCCGGGCCGGGTTGAAGCCCACCGGCAGGACCAGCATGGATTCCAGCAGCGTGCCGTCCCGGGCGGGCACCTGCTGGAACGTGACCCGGCCCCGGCGCAGGGCCCGGTAGGCGGCCGTCGGCCGGCTCTCGTACTGGCGCAGGACCCTCCCCTCCAGGGCCACCACCAGGTGCTGCGGGGGAGTGTCCACGTCGCTCCAGCGGTCCAGGTAGACGGTGAAGTCCCCGTTGAACGTCAGGGCATGGGTGCCCGGGCGTTCGGTCAGGCGCCGGAAGTGCAGGTCGGCCCCCTCCAGGTCGGTGCTGTAGGCGTCCAGCCCGATGGCATTGCGCTGGGTGGCCTCGAAGTACACCTTCCCGGCCTTGGCGTCCACCCCCAGCACCCGGCGCACGTCCCAGGCACCGGCGGTGATCTGGCCCTTGACCCGGCCCAGGGCGTCGTACCGGTACAGGTGCTGGTAGCCGCTGCGGGCCGACCGCCAGAGGAAGCCGCCGTCCTGGAGGAACACCGGAAGCGGCAGCCGATCGATCCACCAGCCACGGCTCTCCTCCCGCACCAGGGGCTGCCCCGCGTCCCCCTGGAACCGCACACACTCCAGCCAGGTCTGGGTGCGGTTCTGGTAATTGGCCACGAGCCGGCCGGCGGGATCCCAGCCCACGGCGACAATGATCGTCTCATCATCGGGATGGGGATCTTCCATCCAGGTGATGCGGCCGTCCAGGTCCACCACCCCCAGCCGGGCCACCGGGTTGGGCTCCCCTGGGCGCGGATAGGGCTGGAGCAAGGTGGGGGCCGGCTGGGCCCGGTCGTCCTGGATGGCGATGCGGGTGACGTCGGTCTCATCCAGGCTGATGAAGGCGAGGCGTCGGGAGTCCGGGGCCCACCAGAACCCCCTGGGCCCTTGGCCGGGAAAGATCTCCTCCTGGTAGACCCAGTCCAGGCGGCCGTTCAAGTGGTTCGCCCCGCCTCCGGCGGTGAGCCGGGTCTCCCGGCCGGTGGCCAGGTCCGCCACCACCAGGTCGTTGCCTTGCAGGTAGGCCACCAGGGCGCCGTTGGGGCTGAAGGTGGGCGCCTCCTTGAGGCCCGGGGAGCTGACCACCAGCCGGGCGCTGATCCGGCCCGGATCCACCAGGTAGAAGTCCTGGCCCGCGGCCACCAGGAAGGCGTCACCGGCCGGGTTCCAGATGAAGGGCGCGCGCCAGGCGGCGGTGGCGCTCGGCTCGTCCAGCCCCGCCCCCGCCAGGGCGGCCGTGAATTGGGCCTGGTTCATCCAGGGCTGGGGCTCCCACCCGGGCGCGGCCAGGCGGGCGAGACCCTTGGCCCTGTCCCGTTCCTGCCACTCCTCCACCAGGGAGCCGTCCGCCCGCCACCGGAGGGTGACGCCCGGCTGGTCCACGTAGGCCACCTTCCGTACCGGGTGGAACAGGCTCTCCACGGTCAGGTCGCCGGTGCCCTGGGCGGCGCAGCCCAGGCCCATGAGCAGGCCGGTCAGGAGCCGGAGGAACAAGGAGGAACGTCGCATGGGAGCTCCGCGGGAATAACCGTTCAGGAAGGCAGGCAACTCCAGCATTATCCACCCTACCGCCGCTGGCTATGCCACCGGACGAACCTGGCCATGTAGCCGGGCACCACAGCCTCTGCCGGAACCCCCACGGTCTGCACGAAGGCGGTCAGGTAACCCCGCACGTTCACCGGGGCCAGGGGCAGGCCCTGGAAGTCCTCCTGTTCCAGGGCGGCCAGGTACTCCGGACGCACGTGGGTCTCGGCGGCCACCTGGTCCAGGGTCATGCCGGCGGCCTCCCGCGCCTGCCCCAGGACCGTGCGTGGCGCCGCCGGCGGGCGGTCCGGTTCCCCGGGCCGGACCGGGGGCGAAGCCGGCTGGGCCTCGGCCTTCCCGCACAGGAGCGCGTAGGCCGCCTCGATCTCCTCCAGCACCTCGCGCCGGGCGTCCACGGCGAACTCGTCCATGGCCGGCGCCGTGAACACCGCCAGGTCCTTGGCGTAGATGCGCTTCAGGAGCTGGTACGAGCGGGTGATCTCGTCCAGGGTGGCGTCCGGGCCCACTTCCAGGGTGCGCCGGCTCCGGGCCTCGTCCAGGGGTCCCATGGCTAGTCCGCCCCGCGCTTGAGGATGGAGTCCAGGAGGCTCTCCATGGCGTGGTGGAGGATGTAGGGCGGTTCGCCGCCGGCGGCCGGGTGCTCCTGCCCGAACCGCTGCCAGAGGTCCTTGTCGTAGCGGATGTAGCCCGCCAGGTTGCCGTCGATGTGGAAATACTTGGCCGCCGCGCTCTTCACCGCCAGGCCCAGCTCCACCTGGCTGTACTCCCGCACCTGGTTCAGGACCAGGTGCAGGTACAGGCGGTCCCGCTCCCGGTCCATGGCCTTGGAGAATTCCTCGGACAGGCCGCGCAGGTGCTGGGTGAATTCCCGCACGTTGGCGATCCCGTGCTCGGCCCGGGTCTTCCAGATCTTCCGTCCGCGCTCCCGCAGCCCGGTCCAGGACAGCACGTTGGCCAGCTGCCGCTGCTTGAGGTTCTTGAGGAACAAGTAGAAATTCTCGATGGCGAGCGCGTCCGGGACGATGACGCCCACCTGCACCTCCGCCAGCAGGAACGTGTCCAGGGTGTCGTACGTGGTGCCGGCCCCCAGGTCCAGCACCACGTGGTCGCAGGGCAGCTGGTTCAGGTGCCGGAAGAACTTCTGCTTCTGCGCCCAGGTGATGTTGTCGGTGCTGGCGGCGTTGAAGTTGCCCGGCACCAGGCGCAGGCCCGGGGTGGCGGTGTCGAGGATCAGGTCCTCCAGGGGCACGCGTTCCTCGAAGAACTGGGTCAGGGAGGTGGGGGGCTTGCGCAGGCCGCAGTACGTATGCTGGTTGGGGCCGCCGAAGTCCGCGTCCACCAGCACCACGTCGCTGCCCCGCTCCGCCAGCCCCAGGGCCAGGCCGTTGGCGACCAGGCTCTTGCCCGTGCCGCCCTTGCCGCCGCCCACCGCCCAGATGCGCATTCGAACCCGGATGAAAAAACGAATCAATTATCTATTGCCCGCGGGGACTGTCAACGGCAGCGCCGTCCGCCGCGGCCCGGGCGTTCAGTCCGGCAACTGTTCACGGGTCAGGTTGCGGCCTCCGGCGGACGTGACCAGCACGTCGTCCTCGATGCGGATCCCGCCCAAGGCGCTCAGGTCCTCGATGAGTTTCCAGTTGAAGCGCCGGGAATGTTCCTGGCCCCGGAACGGGCGCAGCAGCATGGGGATGAAGTAGCACCCCGGTTCGATGGTGACCACCATGCCGGGCTCCAGGACCCGGGTGGTGCGCAGGGTCGGATGCAGGGGCGGGGGCGGCGCGGTGCCGCCGCCGGGGCCCGCCAGCTTGCCGGCCACGTCGTGCACCTGGATGCCCAGCAGGTGGCCGAGCCCGTGGGGATAGAAGGGGCGGGTGAGCCCCAGGGACGCGGCCTCGTCGGGCTCCGCGTCCAGGATCCCGTGTTCCTTCAGCAGGGCCGCCAGCATCAGGTGGGAGCGGTGGTGCAGGTCGCCGAACGGCAGCCCCGGGGCCACCGCGGCGGCCAGCACCTTCTGGTTGCGTTCCATGCCCGCCACCAGGGCCTGGAACCGGGGGTCGCACTGGGGCGCGGGCGTGGTCCGGGTGATGTCCGAGGGGTAGCCCTGGCAGCGGGCCCCGCAGTCCAGGAGCAGGGTCCGGCCGTGCCGGGCCTCCCGCTTGTTCTCGTAGTGCAGGGTGGCTCCCTTCTCGTCCAGGGCGACGATGCTGGGGAAGGCCAGCTCATGCTCCTGGCAGCCGACCGCCTGCAGGAAGGCGTGGTGGATCTCCAGTTCCGAGGCGCCGTCCAGGAAGGCCCGGCGCCCGGCCTGGTGCCCCCGGACGCCGCGCCGGGTGGCCTCCTCCAGGCAGGCCACCTCGTAAGGGGTCTTGATGCTGCGTCCCCAGTCCAGGTAGGCGGTGAGCTCCAGGGGATTGGGCTCCAGCCCCGCCTCCAGGGCGCGGTCGGTCTCGTTGCCGATGTAGGCGGCCCGGGGCGGGCGGCCCACCTCCGCCCACACCGCGTCCACGGTCGGGGCCTCGATCACCCGGAACCCGGCCAGCCAGTAGGGCGTCCCCAGGGGCAACTGCTCGTACCAGAAGTCTTCGGGAGCGTAGCGCACCAGCAGCGGCTGCCGGCCCGGCTCCAGTTTCAGGGCGTGGTGCGGCCCCGTGAGCGGGCAATAGTGGCGGAAATGGGGCGCCGCGTGGAAGGGCGCCTCCGCGTCGTCGGCGAAATAGGTATGGGGCATGCCGCTGGAGATCACCAGCGCGTCGAACTGGTTGGCCGCCAGGGCGCTCCCCAGGTGCGCCATGCGCGTGTCCAGGTGCTGGCGGAACAGGTCGGCTAGGGACATGGGGGCTCCCGGTGACAGGGCTGCACGCCCCGATGATACAGCCGCTACAGGAAGTGCAAAGGCTTGACCTCCGGAGCGAAGCCGTGGGCCACGGCCTTCTCATAGAACAGGGCCAGGCTCTCCCGTTCCCCCTCCCCGAGGCTGTAGGAGATGTTCTCGGTGAGGTATTCCCGCAGCTCCGGCTTGGTCCAGCCGATGACGCGCCAGGCCTCGTCCACCATGTCGGCCAGGTGCTGCTTGCCCATCTCCAGGCTCCTGTGGAAGAACGGGCCGACGCCGCCGGGCACCGCCAGGGCCGGGGCATCCTCGCGCACGGTCCACAGGGCGAACACGAAGGGCAGCCCGGTCCAGGCGTGCCATTCCTCCGCCAGGTCCAGCACCAGCAGCCCCTCCCGCCGGGCCCGCATGGCCACGTCCCCGATCAGCAGGGCGGCGTCGCAGCGCTCCAGCATGGCGGCCTGGTCAGGAGCCATGTCCACCGCCTCGGGACGGTTGCCGTAGCGCTCCCGCAGCAGGATCTGGCTGAGCACCACCGAGGTGCGGGAGGAGGTGTCCAGGGCCAGGGTGCGCACCTCCTCCGGCGGCACCTTGGACAGCAGGATCACCGAGCGCACCCGCTTGGGCGAGGCGATGCACAGGCCCGGCACGATCTTCAGCCCAGGGATGCGCAGGTATTCGATGGAGCTGATCAGGCCGGCGTCCACCTCGCCCTGCCGCAGGCGGTCGGCGCACAGGGCCGGAACCTGGAACTTCAGCTGGAAATGCTCGAACCCCAGCCCGTGCTTGAATCCGTAATTCAGGGGTGCGGCATTGAGGTAGTCGATGATGGAGATGCGGAAAACGGGTGATGTTGGCATCCGCAAATGTTAACCGGCCCATCCGGCCGGTTTGAAAGAGAAATTCCGCGACCATCCACCCGTGTCCCGGCCGGGCGTCCATTCAAGGTGTCCGTTGTCTGGGATCGGCCGGGTGAGGGTGGAGATTGGCCGGCCCGTCTCCACCGATGGCTCAAGTCAGGTTTAGACTCGTGTCATGGATCTGACCGAGCTGAGGCAGGAACTGGCAGGCCTGGAGGCGCTCATGGCCCAGGCGAGCCAGGACCCGGGGAGCTTCCCTTCGGCCCGGGCCCTGGCGGCCGTGTCCGGCCTGGAGGCTCCGGCCCTGGAGCGCCTGTTCCTGGAGCACGCCCACCTGGGCGCCGGCGCCTTCCTGCGCCGCGCCCGGATCCAGGCCGCCTGCCGCCGCCTGCTGGGGGCCTCCGCGCCCGCCTGGGAGGCGGGGCGGGCCTGCGGCTTCAGCAGCCCCGCAACCTTCCTGGCCCAGTTCCGGGCCGCCACCGGCACCCTCCCTGGCGAGTACCAGGCCCTGGGCCGGGCCGGGGCGGCCAACCGGTTCACCCTGGCCCTGCCCGGGGACTACCGGGCCGAGGACATCCTGGCCTACCACGGGCGGGATCCCCTCAGCCTCTCCGAGCGGGTGGACGGCTCCACCCTGGTGAAGGCCGTGGCCATGGCAGGTGGCCCGGCGGTGCTGGAGCTGGCCTTCCGGCCCGGCGCGGCGGACTGCCGGCTGCTGGCCCCGGTCGCGCCGGACCCGGCGCTCATGGGCGAGGTGCACCGGCGGGCGGCGCGGATGCTGGGCCTGGGACAGGACCCCGCCCCCTTCGAACGCTTCGTGGCCAGGCTGGACCTGCGCCCGCTGGTGGCGCCGCGCCGGGGGCTGCGCATCCCGCTCACCGCCGACGTGTGGGAGAGCCTGGTCTGGGCCATCCTGGGCCAGCAGGTGAACCTGGCCTTCGCCTACAGCCTGCGCCGGCGGCTCACGGAACTGTGCGGCGCCGCCACCGGGACGGCGCTCAGGGCCCATCCGTCCCCCCGGGCGGTGGCCGCCCTGGAGCCGGCCGAGTTGACCCGGCTGCAGTTCTCCCGGTCCAAGGCCGAGTACGTCATCGGCCTGGCCCGGAAGGTCTCGGACGGCAGCCTGCCCCTGGAACGGCTCCCGGACGGATCCGCCACCACGGCGGCCCAGCGGCTGAGTGCGGAGCGGGGCGTGGGTCCCTGGACCGCCCACTACGTGCTCATGCGCGGCTGCGGCTTCGGCGACTGCGTGCCCCTGGGCGATGCCGGCCTGACCCTGGCCCTGCAGCGCCACTATAAGTTGGACCACCGCCCTTCGGTGAAGGAGACCGCCGCCTTCATGGCCCCGTTCGCCCCCTACCGGAGTTTGGCCACCTTCCACCTGTGGGCCAGCCTCAAAGGAGTTCCGGCATGAAGCCCTGGCTGCACCTCCTGGACAGTCCCTGCGGCCCCCTGGAGGCGGCCGCCGAGCCCGGCGGGGCCCTGGTCTTCCTGGGCTTCGGCGGTGCCGAAACCCGCTGCCGTCAGCCGCGCTACCTCGAGGAAGGCTACGGCCTGGCCCGCGACCCGGGCGTGCTGGAACCGGCGCGCCGGCAGCTGGATGCCTACTTCCGGCGCGAACTGCGGGAGTTCCACCTGCCCCTGGCCCTGCGCGGGACCCCCTTCCAGCTGCGGGTGTGGGCCGAGCTGCTGAAGATCCCCTACGGCCGCACCATCAGCTACGGCGAACTGGCCCGGCGCCTGGGCGACCCCAATCTGGCCCGCGCCGTGGGCACCGCCAACGGCGCCAACCCGGTTTCCATCATCGTGCCCTGCCACCGGGTGATCGGGACGGACGGGAGCCTGGTGGGGTACGGGGGAGGGCTGGAGAACAAGAAGCGGTTGCTGGACCTGGAACGGCCGGCCGCGGCGCGGGGGCTGTTCGACTGAGCCGGTTGCTAGGGGCGGCTGGGCCGGGTGTCGGCGGTTGCTTCCGGGGCGGCGCTGGCAGCGGAAATTCTTGAACACTCCAACAACACCCCGGGCTCCTGCCAGGCGTAACGGCACGCGGCCACCAGGGTGCCGTCGGCCGCCGGGATCTCCCGGCGCTCCACCAACGCCCCCCCGAGCCGCTCGTAGTAGCCGCGGCTGCGCAGGTTGCGCTCGAAGCACCAGAGGTGCACCGGGATCCCGGGCCAACGGGCCAGGGCCGTCTCCGCCAGGGCGTGGACCAACCGGGTGCCGATGCCCTGGCCCCGCCTGCCGGGGAGCACGTGCAGATGGTCCAGGAGGGTTCCCCAGCGGGGGTCGGAATCGCCCTCGCCGTTGATGAATCCCAAGGGCGTGCCCAGCTCGAGGGCCAGCAGGCCGACCTGGCCGGGTGCGGGGCGGTCCCAGGCGGCGCGCCAGTGCGCCAGGCGCTCCGCGAAGACCTCGTCGTCGAGGTAGGCGTCGCCCAGGATGCCGCGGTAGCTGTCGCGCCAACTGTGGGCCTGGATCAGGGCGATGGCTTCCAGGTCGGACTCCTGGATGGGGCGCAGGGTGAGCAAGGCGGTCCTCCCACGGACAGGATGAGCCGGCGGGCGGGAAGGTTCCAGGGCGGTTTCCTCAACCTCGGCTGAGCAGCGCCACGCATTCCACATGGTGGGTAAGCGGGAACAGGTCCGCCGCCGCCAGGCCTTCCACCTTCCACGCCGGCGCCAGCCGCCGCAGGTCCCGGCAGAACGCCGCCCCGTCGCAGCCCACCAGCACCATCCCCCCGGCCCGGGCGGTGAGCAGTTTTTCGCACAGCTCCGGCGCCAGCCCGGCCCGGGGCGGGTCCAGCAGGACCAGGTCCCCGGGCCCGCCCAGTCGTTCCGCCACCCAGGCCGCCGCATCGGCAGCCAGGCACTCGGCCTCCAGGCCCAGGGCGTCCAGGTTGGCCCGCGCCCACCGCACCGCCGGCTCGTCGCTCTCCACCAGCACCCGCCGGCGGAACCGCGGGCCCAGGAGGGCGGAGAAGAACCCCACTCCCCCATACAAGTCGTACAGGCAGTCCCCGCCCAGCCCCCACTCGGCCAGGACCGCCCCGAAGGCCTCCCAGGCCCACGGGGGGCACACCTGGAAGAACCCGCCGGCCGGGTGCCTGAGCACCACCGTGCCCAGGCGGTGCTCCACCGGGTCCGCGCACGCTTTCCAGCCGTCCGGCTCCAGCCGCCAGGTCCGCCCGGACTCGGCCGCGGCGAACACGGCTCCGGGCGGGGTGCCGGTGGCCAGCTCCCACCGCTGGGGCCGGGTGGGCAGGAGCCGGGCCGCCAGAGCCTCCCCCAGCCGGGGCAGGGCCCGGGACAGGGCCGGGTCCGCCGCCGGGCAGGCCTGGACCGGCACCAGGGCATGGCTGTCCCGGCGGTGGAAGCCCAGCTCCCGGCCGTCCCAGTGCACCTGGATGCGGTGCCGGCGGGCGCTCTCCGGGGCCGCCAGCCAGCGCCAGGAAGGCGCCCCGGGCAGCTGGCGGGCCAGCAGGTCCTCCACCATGAGGCGCTTCAGCTCTCCGGCCTGGGAGCCCGCTTCCCACAGATCGCAGCCTCCGCACTCGCCTGCAACCGGACAGCCGGACGGGACCCGGCGGGGATCCCGGCGCGTCCAGGCCACCACCCGGCCTTCCCCGTGGCGGGCCTTCCAGTGCACCGACGCGGTCACCTCTTCGCCCGGGAACAGGGCCAGGGGAGCCGCCACCAGGATCAGCCGGCCATCCTCCGCCCGGCCCACCCCCATCCCGCCCCAGGCCAGGCGCTCCACGCGGCCCCGCCATTCCTCCGCGTCCCGGGCCGGTCTCCGGTACAATGAAGCCCCGCTTCCCGCCCCCACCGAGTGTCCTTTGCGCTTCACGGTCGCCGTCCCCCCCATGCACCGTAACAGTCTCCACGGCCGCCTGCGCCGGGAGGTGGAGAAAGTTCTGGAATGGACTGAGGCGGGCCCCGCCGACGTGGTCCTGGGCCTGGCCGGGGAGGGGCGCCTGGCCGGCTGTTCCGCCTGGCCCGGGCCGGAGGGGGCCGCGGCCCTCATCCATGCGGGCTTCGAACGCCTGGTGGACCGCCGGAACATGGAGCGGCTCAACGAAGTGGGCCGGGCCCTGGCCTCGGAACAGAACCTGGACCGCCTGCTTGACCTGATCCTCACCCAGGGGCGCAGCCTGGTGCGGGCCGAGGGGGGCACCATCTACCTGGTGCAGCCGGCCGCCGGGGGCCGGGAACTGCTGTTCGCCCATACCCAGAACGCCCGCATCGACATGCCCTTCCAGCGCTTCCGGGTGCCCCTGTCGACCCGGTCCATGGCCGGGTTCGTGGCCCTCACCGGGTCGGCGCTGAACCTTCCGGACGTGTACGACCTGCCCCCGGACGCCCCGTACAGCTTCAATTCCAGCTTCGACCGGGAACTGGGCTACCGCTCCATCTCCATGCTGTCGGTGCCCCTCACCGACACCCAGGGGGAGGTGCTGGGGGTGCTGCAGTTCATCAACCGCATGGCGGAGACCGACGCGGGCGCCGCGGTGGTGCCGTTCGGCCCGGACCAGGAGCGCCTGGCCCTGAGCCTGGCGGGGCAGGCCGGGGTGGCCATGCGCAACGCCAGGCTGCGGGAGGCCATCGAGAACCTGTTCGAGCACTTCGTCAACGCCTCGGTGACCGCCATCGAGCAGCGGGACCCGGTCACCAGCGGCCATTCGGGACGGGTGGCCAGCCTCACGGTGGGGCTGGCGGAAGCGGTGAACCGCACCGGCAACGGCCCCTTCGGCGGCACCTTCTTTACCGACCAGCACCTGAAGGAGCTGCGCTACGCCAGCCTGCTGCACGACTTCGGCAAGGTCGGGGTGCGGGAGGAAGTGCTGGTGAAGGCCAAGAAGCTCCCGGTCGCGCGCCTGGAGCTGCTGCAGCAGCGCCTGCGCCAGCGCCAGGTGGAAGTGCTGCTGGCAGGCCTGCGGGAGGACTGGGCCCGGGGCCGGGCGTTCGACCTGGAGCTCTGGGAGGCCCGGCTGCGCGGGCAGGAGGAGGAGACCCGGGCGCTCGCCGCCGTCCTGGCGCGGAGCAACGAGCCCGCGGTGCTGGCCCAGGACGCGGCCGAAGGCCTGGAGCGCATGGCCGCCCTCACCTTCACCCGCTGGGACGGCCGGCCCGGCACCATCCTGGAGCCGGAGGACCTGACCTTCCTGACCATCCGCCGGGGCAGCCTCACGGACACGGAACGCCACGAGATCGAGAACCACGTGACCCACACCTACCGTTTCCTGGCCCAGATCCCCTGGACGCCGGACCTGGCCGGGGTGCCCGCCATCGCCTACGCCCATCACGAGCGGCTCAACGGCAAGGGCTACCCGCGCCGCCTCACCCGGGCCGAGATCCCCCTCCAGAGCCGGGCCATGGCCATCGCCGACGTCTACGACGCCCTCACCGCCCAGGACCGGCCGTACAAGGCCGCGGTCCCCCTGGCCCGGTGCCTGGACATCCTCCGGGACGATGCCCGCGCCGGGAGCCTGGACGCGGACCTGCTGGACCTGTTCATCGAGGCCAAGGTTTTCGAGCGGGCCGCCGGGCAATATTTCAAATAGCCGCCACGGTATGCCAGAATGGCGCTTTGGAGATATCTAAATGCCTGAGGCCGCTGAGCGAGTCCCCCGAGTCCTGGACATCGAAGCCATCAAGGACCTGCTTCCCCACCGCTATCCCATCCTGCTGGTGGACCGGATCCTGGATTTCGAGCCGGGCAAGTGGATCCGCGGCGTCAAGAACATCACCGCCGGCGACCCCGTCTTCCTCGGGCACTTCCCCCAGAAGTCCGTGTTCCCCGGGGTGCTGATCGTGGAGGCCATGGCCCAGACCGGCGGCTGCCTGGTGCTCCAGGGCCTGGCCGACCGGCACAGCAAGCTCCTGTACTTCATGGCCATCGACAAGGCCAAGTTCCGCAGGCCGGTGGTCCCCGGCGACCAGATGGTCATGGACATCGAAGTGATCAGCCACAAGTCCAAGGTGGTCAAGCTGCGCGCCATGGCCTCGGTAGGCGGCCAGAAAGTCGCCGAGGCGGAGCTCATGTCCATGATGGTGGACGTGGAGAAAGGCGAAGGGCGATGAGCGCGCGGATCCATCCTTCTTCCATCGTCAGCCCCGGGGCCGTCCTGGACGACGGCGTCGACATCGGGCCGTTCTGCCTGGTGGAGGGGACTTCCCGCATCGGCGCCCGCACCTTGCTGCGCAGCCACGTGGTCATCGGCCCCTTCACGGAACTGGGGGAGGACAACGACATCTACGCCCACTGCACCCTGGGCATGGGCCCCCAGGACCTCAAGTTCAAGGGCGCGCCCACCCGGCTGCGCATCGGCAACCGCAACGTGGTGCGGGAGAGCTGCACCATGCACCGGGGCACCGAGCACGGCGGCGGCCTCACCACCGTGGGCGACGACAACTTCTTCATGACCGGTTCCCACATCGCCCACGACTGCCACGTGGGCAACAGCAACATCTTCGCCAACTGCGCCACCCTGGCCGGGCACGTGGTGGTGGGGGACTTCTGCACCGTGGGGGCGTTCTCGGCGGTGCACCAGTTCTGCCGGGTGGGCTCGCACGCCTTCATCGGCGGATTCACCGCGGCCACGCTGGACGTGCTGCCGTACACCAAGACCGTGGCCGCCCGGGACACCAAGAGCTACGGGATCAACACCATCGGACTGCGCCGGCGCGGGTTCGGCGACCCCGCCATCGAGGGCCTGGCCAAGGCCCACCGCCTGCTGTTCCATTCGGGCCTGCTGCGGGAGGAAGGGCTGCTGCAGGCGGAGGAGGAGCTGGGCGGAATCCCGGAGGTGGCCTACCTGCTGGCCTTCATCCGCGAATCCAAGCGCGGAATCCACCGTGGCTGACCGCCGCCGCGCCACCCTGGCCCTGGTGGGCCTGCCCAATTCCGGAAAGTCCACCCTCCTGAACACCCTGGTGGGCGAGAAGCTGGCCGCGGTCAGCCAGATGCCCCAGACCACCCGGGGCCGCATCCTGGGCGTGGTGAACCGCGGGCCGGTGCAGCTGGCGTTCCTGGACACCCCAGGGGTGCACCTGGCCAGGCACGCCCTGAACAAGCGCATGCTGCACCAGGTGGACGTGGCCCTGGAGGAGGCGGACCTGCTGCTGTGGGTGGTGGACGCCGCGGGCTACCTGGGGGCCGGGGAACGGGAACTGGCCCGGCGCCTGCAGGGGGCCCGCCAGCCGGTGTATCTGGTGCTGAACAAGCTGGACCTGGTGTCCAAGGGCACCCTGCTGGAGAAGATCGCCGCCTACAAGGACCTGCTGGCGTTCCGGGAGATCGTGCCGGTGAGCGCCAAGCTGGGCGGGAACCTGGAGCCCCTCTGGGCCGTCCTGGAGCGGGACGCCCCGCCCGGGGAGTGGTTCCATCCGGAGGAGGTGTTCACCGACCAGACCGAGCGCGGCATGGCGGCGGAATTCATCCGGGAGAAGGTCCTGCGCAAGACCCGGGAGGAAGTGCCCCACGGGGTGGCGGTGGAGATCCGCGTCTGGCTCGAGGCCGGCGCCCCCGGCTACCCGGAGGACGGCCCCGCGGGCGGCGCCTGCATCGAGGCGGAGATCGTGGTGGAGCGGGCCGGGCACCGGAAGATCCTGCTGGGGGCCGGCGGCGCGATGATCCAGGACATCCGCCAGAGCGCCCAGCGGGAGCTGAAGAAGCTCCTGCAGCGCCCGGTGCGCCTGGCCCTGCACGTGCGGGTGGAGGAAGACTGGCGGAACCGGCCGGAACAACTGGACAAGTTCCGCCTCTGACGAGCGCTGGCGGCCGTTACGGCGCATGCGCCGTTACGGCTGCTCGTGCCCAGCACGGGCGCTCAGGGCCGGAAAACTCCAACGGTGTTACCATTTTCCCAGCACCTGGGAGGACAGCATGCGGATCCTGATCGTGGGCGCCATGGGCGTCATCGGCCGGGCGGTTGTGGCGGAACTGGGCGCGCGCCACGAGCTGCGCACCGCCGGGCGCACCACCGGGGAGCTGAAAGTGGACATCACCAGCCCCGCCTCCCTCCAGGCCCTGTTCGAGCAGGCCGGGCCGCTGGACGCGGTGGTCTCCACCACCGGCAAGGTCAAGTTCGCCCCCTTCGGCTCCATGACCGCCGAGGACTACGAGGTCGGCATCAAGGACAAGCTCATGGGCCAGGTGAACCTGGTGCTCATCGGCCGCAACTACCTCAACGACGGCGGCTCCTTCACCCTCACCACCGGCGTGCTGGACCACGATCCCATCGTCCAGGGCAGTTCCGCCTCCATGGTCAACGGCGCCTTGAACGCCTTCGTCGTGGCCGCCGCCATCGAGATGCCCCGGGGCCTGCGCATCAACGCCGTGAGCCCGGGGGTGATCGAGGAGGCCATGGAAGGCTACGGCCCGTTCTTCCGCGGCTTCGAGCCGGTGCCCGCGGCCCGGGCGGCGCTGGCCTACGCCAAGAGCGTGGAGGGTGCGCAGACGGGCCAGGTGTACCAGGTGCTTTGACCATCGTACGGGTCCCGGACGTACGGCCTGGTTCGCCGCCGCCGGCGGAGCCGGCGTCGACGGGAAGGCAACGACGGTGGAGGTGGGGCGGTGTTGGCACGCCTGCGCTCCGTCGATCCTGGGGAACAGTCTTTTGTTCCGGGCTCTCCAGGGGGGCCTGGGGCTCGGAGGGCTCGCTTCGAGTGGGGCCCGGGCGCTCCTGCTTCGCGCCGACCGTTTAGTTTGGGGGGCGTTCAAGCCACACCGGAGCATCCGGGGGATTCTTGGGCAAAAGCTGATGCTGAGGCGGGAAGATACGATGAGATGGGCCCGCAACGGCCCAGAATCCTTTTCGGAGGCGATCCTGGTGAGGGTGGAACAGGTATGCCCGAAGCTCTGCGGTTTCCTTGCGCGTCGTCCGCGGCTCGCTGCGCGACCCTTTGCCGATGGGACTGACTTCAGCATGGCTGGAAACGCCCCCCAAACTATACGGTCGGCGCGAAGCAGGAGCGCCCCGGCCCCACTCGAAGCGAGCCCTTCGGACCCTAGGCCCCCCTGGAGGGCCCTGAGCAATAACCTGTCCTCCAGGAACAACGGAGTGGGAGTGTGCCAACACCGTCCCGCGACCATCGCCGTCGCCTTCCCGCCGACGCCGGCTCCGCCGGCGGCGGCGAACCAGGCCGTACGTCCGGGACACGCACGATTTCTCAGTCAGGTCCCCAGCCCCTGGCCACCGGGGGACATGGCTTCTAAACTGGAACTCCTTCCCGTCGAGGTGCCATGAGCGGACAACCCACCGACCTAGCTGAACTGGAGCGTCCCATCCTGGAGATGGAAGCCCAGATTCACGCCCTGGAGATGGACCCGGCCAAGGCCAAGGAAGTGGAGCGCCTGCGCAAGAAGTGCGACAAGCTGCGGGCGGAGATCTTCTCCGGCATCAACGATTGGCAACGCACCCAGCTGGCCCGGCACCCGCGCCGGCCGTACACCCTGGATTACATCGAGCGGATCTGCGAGCGGTTCGAGGAAGTGCACGGGGACCGCAACTTCGGCGACGACGCCGCCATCGTCTGCGGCATGGGCTGGATCGCCGGCAAGCCCCTCATGATCATCGGCCAGCAGAAGGGCCGGGACACCAAGCAGAAGATCCTGCGCAACTTCGGCATGCCCAAGCCCGAGGGCTACCGCAAGGCGCTGCGCTTCATGAAGCTGGCCGAGAAGTTCAACCGCCCCATCCTGTGCCTCATCGACACCCCGGGCGCCTTCCCGGGGCTGGACGCCGAAGAGCGCGGGCAGGCCGAGGCCATCGCCAGGAACCTGAAGGAGATGGCCAAGCTGAGGGTGCCGGTGGTCTCGGTGGTGCTGGGGGAAGGGGGATCCGGCGGCGCCCTGGCCCTGGGGGTGGCCAACAAGGTGCTCATGCTGGAATATGCGGTGTACTCGGTGATCACCCCCGAGGGCTGCGCCTCCATCCTGTGGAAGGACGCAGGCAAGGCCGAGGAGGCGGCGGCGGCCCTCAAGCTCACGGCGCCCAGCCTCCTGGCCCAGGGCCTGATCGACGCGGTGGTGCCCGAACCCCTGGGCGGCGCCCACTCCAACTGGGACAAGGCCGCGTCCCTGGTCAAGCAGGCGGTGCTGGGGGCCCTGGACCAGCTGGCCGGGCTCGGGCCCGACCAGCTGGTGGAGCAGCGCTACCAGAAGTTCTCCCGCATGGGCAGCTTCTCCTCGTGAAAGCCCTGGCCTGGCGGATGCGCAGGCCAGTGCCTGCCGGCGCGGCCCCCTGGGCCGGCCTGGAGCGCGCCTGGGGCCTTTCGGCGCTTGGCGCGCGCCTGGCCTGGCTGCGCCTGGACGGGAACGGGGACGACCTGGGCTGGCGCCTGGACCCGTCCTGGGCCAGGACCACCGACCCCTTCCTGCTGGAAGGCATGGGCGCCGCCGTGGCCCGGATCCGCCGGGCGGTGGACGGGGGCGAGCCCATCTGCGTCTACGGCGACTACGACGTGGACGGGGTCACGGCCACGGCCCTGCTGGTGCGGGTCCTGGACAAGCTGGGGGCCCGGGCCGGGTTCTTCATCCCCAACCGCTTCAACGACGGCTACGGCCTGCACCTGGACTGCATCCGGGAGCTGGCCGCGGCCCGGGGGCCGGCCCTGATGGTCTCCGTGGACTGCGGCGCGCGTTCCGCCGCCGAGGTGGAGGCCAGCCGCGCCCTCGGCCTGGACTGGATCGTCACCGACCACCACGCCCTGGGGCCGGAGCTGCCCGGGGCGGCGGCGGTGGTGCATCCGGGCCTGGGGGACTACCCCAACCCCCACCTGGCCGGGGTGGGCGTGGCCTTCAAGCTGGCCCAGGCCCTCCTGGACGCGGTCCCCGGCCCCCGGCGGGAGGACGAGCCGTTCCTGGACGGGCTGCTGAAACTGGTGGCCCTGGGCACGGTGGCGGACATGGTCCCGCTCGCCGGCGAGAACGCGCTGCTGGTCAAGCGCGGCATCAACGCCCTGGGCGGCGCCAACGGCCCCGGCCTGGCGGAGCTGCTCAAGGCGGCGCGGGTGGAGGGAACGGTGCGTTCCCAGCACATCGCCTTCGGCGTCGGTCCCAGGCTCAACGCCGTGGGGCGCATGGGCGGGGCCGAGGACGCGGTGCGCCTGCTGCTCACCCGGGACCCTGCCGAGGCCGGGACGCTCATGGCCCGGGTGGAGGCCCTGAACCTGGAGCGCCGGGAGATCCAGAAGGCCCTGGGCAGCCGCCTGCCCCCGCCCGGGGACGCCCCCTTCGACCTGGTGGTGGAGGAAGGCGCCCACAAGGGCGTCATCGGCATCGTCGCCGGCCAGCGCATGCGCCTCGCCGGCCGGCCTTCGGCGGTGGGCACCATCCTGGACGGGGTGGCCCACTGTTCGGTGCGCGCCCCGGAAGGGTACGACCTGCGGCCCATCCTGGAGGCGGCGCGCCCGTACCTCCTCGGGGGTGGGGGCCACCGCTACGCCGCCGGCATGTCCTTTCCGGCGGCGCGCCTGGGATTCATCCGCAGGACCCTGGAGCGGGCCGCCCGGGACCAGGCCGCCGGGGCCGGGCCCCCGGTCCTGGCGGTGGACGGGGACCACACCGGCCTGGTGCCCGCGGCGGCCGAGCTGGAGCGGCTGGAGCCGTACGGCCAGGGCTTCCCGGAGCCGCTGCTGGCGGTTCGCGGGTGCCTGGACGGCCCGCCCCGGGCCTTCGGCGACGGGCACCGGAAGTTCCGGCTGCGCGGGGAGCCGTGCGAGTTCACCTGGTTCGCCAACGGGGACGCCCCGGAGGACCTGGCGGACCCCCTGAACCTGGCGGTGGCCCCCATGGACCATCCCCGGTGGGGGCGCAGCTGGCGGGTGGAGACGCTGCTGGCCCCGGTGGAGGCCCCATGAGGTGGTGGTGGTTCATCAGCGCCCGCAACCCCCTCTGGCGGGTCCTCGGGCTGGCCCTCATCCTCCTGACCGCCGGCGTGACCACCGCCTACGTCATGCGCGGGCCCCGGCCCCTGCAGCCCACCAACGACGCCGGGGAGGTGCCGGGCTCGGGCACCCTGGGCCGGTTCGGCACCGTCACGGAGCCCTTGGGCGACGGCCTGTTCGTCATGTCCTACGAGACCATCACCGGCAACGAGGAGGACCTGCAGCTGCAGAAGGTCGACGGCCAGCTCAAGGAGGCCCAGACCACCTGGAAGATGCATTCCCCCTCGGCGCGCAAGGCCGGGGGGGTGTGGACCCTGTTCGGCCCCATGGACCTGGACTCGGTGGCGCCGGACACCGGCGCCCACCTGGGGCACGGCACCATCGAGTCGACCGGCCCCGCCCTGGGCTGGGACCGGGGGGTCTGGCACGGCCTGGCGCCCCTGGTGTGGGAGGACCTGCAGGGCAGCGGCCGGGGCCGCTGGGACCTGCCGGCGGGCTGGCGCCGGGGGCTCGACGGCAAGTTCGTGGTGGACAAGGGCCCGGTGCATTGGCGGGCCACCGAGCCAGGAGCCGTGCAGGCCATGACCGCCGAGCGCATGTGGGCCGTCCTGGGCTTCAAGGAAGGCCGCATGGAGGACGTGCAGGCCCAGCTCGCCGGGGGCCAGGTGCACGCCCAGGTGGTGGACGTGGAGCCGGCCTGGATCCGCTGGTCCGCCCCGGTGTCCTTCGTCCGGGACGACGGCTGGCACGGCACCGCCGCCGGCGGCCGGGCCCCCCGCCCCCCGGAAGGCGGCTCCTTCGAGAAGGTGGAGTTCAGCGACTTCAAGGCCCAGCGGGCCATCCCCGAGGGGACCGAGTCCGTGCGCGCCAACGGCGCCCGGTGGACTCCGGAGGGCCTGCGCCTGGAGGGGGACGTGCGCCTGGAGCAGCCCCTGGACCAGGGCAAGCTGGTGCTGCAGGCGCCCCGGGTGCTCCAGCGCAACGCGCCCGGCGGGGATGACCTGCCCCCGGAGCTCCCGGTGGGCGAGACCTGGGCCGAGGCCCAGGCGGTGCTGTCCTGGGGCACCCGCTCCCTCACCAGCCCCCGCATCGAGGGGCGCCAGAAGACCCGCCAGTGGCACATCCTGGCTCCGGCCCTGGGACGCAGCGAGATGGGCACCTTCAGCGCCGGGGAAGGGCGGGGCAACCCGACCCGGTGGATGTTCGACGGACCCATCCTGGCCCACTTCGGCCAGGACGCCAACGCCCAGGCGGACACCCTGGTGTGGGAGAACAACCGGTTCACCCTGCAGGGGCGCCCGGTGACCGTGACCCGGTTCCGGGAGCGCCTGACCGGGCCCCGGGTGGTGCGCACCGGCGACCTCATGGAGTTCCCGGACGGGCTGGCCGGCGCGCTGGCGGCCCTGGACGGGGACATCAACCTCCAGGCCGACCGGGGCCGGGCCCTGCCCGGGGTCATCAACCTGGAAGGCCGGGTGGACTGCCAGGGGCAGGGCTGGAGCTTGCAAGCGGACCGCACATCGGTAACGCTGGGGCCGGGGAACATGGTGAAACAGGTGCAAGCGGACGGCGGGGTCTCCCTGCGCGGGCGGCTGGGGGAGGGCCGCGGGGAGACCCTGTACCTGGACCCCAGCCAGAAGTCCGCCAAGTGGATCGGGCGGGTCAAGGGCACCGCCGAGATCAAGCCATGAGCGCCCCCGGGGAACTGCGCCTGGAGGCCCGCAACCTGTTCAAGCGGTACGGGGACCGCACCGTGGTGCGGGATGTTTCCCTGGCGGTGGCGCCCGGGGAGGTGGTGGGGCTGCTGGGGCCCAACGGGGCCGGCAAGACCACCACGTTCTACATGGTGGTGGGGGTGGAGGCCCCGGACCAGGGCACCATCCTGTGGTGGGGCCGGAACATTTCCGGCATGCCCATGCACCGCCGGGCGCGCAAGGGGATCGGCTACCTGCCCCAGGAGTCCAGCGTGTTCCGGGGCCTGACCGTGTGGGAGAACCTCATGGCCCTGGCGGAACTCCAGTCCATCCCCCGGGGTCAGCAGGTGGCCCGGTGTGAAAAACTCATGGAGGACTTTCACCTTGGGAAAGTCAAGTCCACCTTGGGTATGAGCCTTTCAGGAGGAGAGCGCCGGCGCTGCGAGATGGCCCGGGCCCTGGTGACCAACCCCAAGATCATGCTCCTTGATGAACCGTTCGCAGGAGTGGATCCCAAATCGGTGATGGAGATTCAAGCACTCATTGCCGATCTGAAAGCTCGGGGAATCGGCGTGCTCATCACCGATCACAATGTGCGGGAAACCTTGCAGATCGCCGATCGCGCGTACATCCTTGCAGATGGAATGATCATGAAGCACGGCCTTCCCCATGAGATTGCGGCTGACCCCGATATACGCCGCGTATACTTGGGCGACAACTTTAGGCTGGATTGATGGCGAATCTCGGTCCCAACCTCTCCCAAAGGCTATCCCAGAGCCAGACCCTTGCCCTGACCCCGGCCATGCAGCTCAAGCTCAAGCTCTGGCAGATGAACCTGCTGGAGCTGAGCCAGACCATCGAGCGGGAGCTGGGGGAGAATCCGCTCCTGGAGCTCCAGGAGGACGGGGACGAAGTGCCCACCCTGGAGGCCCTGGAGGAGGGCCACGATTCGGAGGTGGTGGAGACCGCCGCCCCGGAGGGGGCGGAGGTGCCCGAGGGCACGGACTCGGTGGACCTGGGCCCGCTGCCGGAGGCCGCCGGCGACCTGGATCCCGAGGCGTCCCGGGAGGAGGGCATCTCCCAGGTGCAGGAGACCGAGATCGGCGCCGAGAATTCCTGGGACACGGACATCCCCCGCACCAGCAACCTGCCCGAGGACGAGCGCACCAGCTGGGAGGACCGGCTGAGCAGCACCGAGACCCTGCAGGAGCACCTCCTGGTCCAGCTGTACCAGACCCTGGATCCGGACGATCCCCGGGCGCCGCTGCTGGAGGCGCTCATCGACCACGTGGACGCCAAGGGCTTCCTGCGCGTGGACCCGGACCAGGGCGCCGAGAGCACCCCCCTGGAACTGGCCCGGGAACTGGCCATCGACGAGGCCCAGCTGCGGGAGCTCCTGGATATCCTCCAGGAGTTCGATCCCTCCGGGGTGGGCTGCTTCACCGTGCAGGAAAGCCTGCTGCTGCAGCTGCGCCACGCGGGGGCCGAACCGGACGACCTGGCGGTGCGCATCATCCAGGACCACTGCGACCTGCTCAGCCAGCGGGACACCATCAAGCTGCGCAAGGCCATCGGCTGCTCGGAAGAGGACCTGGGGGAAGCCCTGGCCATCCTGCGCCACCTGCACCCGGCCCCGGGCCGGGCCTTCGATCCGGAGAGCGAGCGGGTCGTGCGGCCGGACGTGGTGGTGCTCAAGGGCGACGACGAGACCTGGAAGGTCTACCTCAACGACGAGACCGTCCCCCGTTTGCGGGTGAGCGGCGAGTACCGGCATTTCCTGGCCGCGGCCGAAGCCAAGGGCGACAAGGACTTCATCCGGGAGAAATACCGTTCGGCCCGGGATTTCATCCGCGGCGTGGAGGACCGCAACCGCACGGTACTGCGGGTGTCGGCCGCCATCGTCGACCTGCAGATCGAGTTCATGAAGCACGGGATCGAGCACCTCAGGCCCATGGTCCTGCGGGACGTGGCGGAGGCCACTGGGTTCCACGAGTCCACCATCTCCCGGGTGGTGAAGGCCAAGACCATCCACACCCCCCAGGGACTCTTCGATCTGAACTATTTTTTCAGTGCCAGCCTCGGATCCAACCGGGGAGACGACGTCTCCGCCACGGTGGTCAAGCACCGCATCAAGGCACTTGTGCAGGCTGAGGACCCTGCCAAGCCGTTGTCGGACGAGACCATCGCCCGGCTGCTGGATCGGGACGGCATTCAAGTCGCCCGGAGAACCGTCAACAAGTATCGCGAGGAGCTGAAGATACCCCCTGCGTCGCGGCGGCGCCGACGGTGAACCATGGCTCCGGGCGGAGCATCTAAATTTTTGCCACGGGCCCCACGGCCCCCCTTCTCAGGAGTCCACGATGAAGGTCATCTTCACAGGCCGCCATGTTGACGTTTCCGATTCTCTGCGCACCTTCGCCGAGGATCGTCTCGCCAAGATGACGACGTACCTGGACGACATTATCGACATTCACGTCATTTTAAGCGTCGAAAAGCACCGCCACCAGGCGGAGATCACGCTCAAGACCCGGAGCAGCGATTTCGTGGCCTGCGCCGAGACCGGCGACATGTATCTCAGCCTGTCCCAGGCCCTGGACAAACTCGAGGCCCAGGCCCACAAGCAGGCGGGTAAGCGCCAGGCCGGTTTCAAGACCAAGACGCCCATGGCGGCGGAGGGCCAGACGGAACCGGAACTGGAAACCGAGGTGGAGGAAGGGTGATCCGTCCGCCCAGCGCGGAACCAGGACCGGGGAGCGATCCCCGGTCCTTTTCGTTGTACCGGTTGGGGGGTCGTGCAGGCTGCAACCTTCGTCCGGCCGTTCCCAAGCCGACGGGGTGAAGGTCTGCCCGGTCAGAAGGTGGCTGCCCAGGATTCCAGGGCGGCGCGCTTCTGGTCGGTCATTTTGCCGTCCGGATGCTTGATGGTGTAGTACCAGGGCGGCATGTCTCCCCGGTGGATCTCCTTGAGGCCCCGGGTGACGATGGCGTGGCGCCGGCTCGTGTCGTAACGGTCCCAGGTGGAGAAATTGAAGTGATGCCGGCCCCGGGCCACGTCCGAGGCCACCAGCCAGGACACCGGGGCCACGTGGCTGTACCAGGGCCAGAGGGTCTCGTTGGAGTGGCAGTCGTAGCATGAAGCTTTCAGGATGGCCTTCACCTGGGGCGGAGCGTCCAGGTCGTGGGTGACGGGAGGGTTGGTGCGGGCGACGGGCACCAGTTGGATGAGCGCCGCGAGCGCCACCAGGACCCCTGGGCCGTAGAGGATCCATCTTGTTTTTTTCCAAGCCATGCCGCTCCTCCGCTTGGCTTCCAGACTACTCGAAAGGCTCCTGCCTTTTCCAGATGTTTGCTCCTCGCCCCGCACGTGCCGGCGTTTGGGGTACCCTGGAAACTGCCGGAGGATCACCCATGGCCGAAGCCACACCCGCCAGCGCGCCCAGCCAGGCCCCCGAGGTGCCGAAGAAGCTGTGCGAGAAATGCCGCAGCCTTTTCCCCGAAGACCAGTTCAACCACGGAGTGGCCGGGCAGGAGTGCGTCTGCCGGCGCTGCCTGGTGGTCATGGGCTACAGGGTCAAGTGATGGCTGCCGAGGACCAGGCCACGGTGGCCATCCTGGACGCGGTGGCGGCGGGCGTGCGCATCGACGAGGCCGAGGCCGCGCACCTGTTCCGCCACGCCGGGCTCCTGGACCTGGCCGCCGCCGCCACCGCCGTGCGCAACCGGCACAACGACCCGGCCCGGGTGAGCTACGTCGTCGACCGCAACGTGAACTACACGGACGTGTGCAACGTCTACTGCACCTTCTGCGCCTTCTACCACAAGCCCGGGGACCGGCGGGGCTACGTGCTCACCCGGGACCAGCTGCGCCAGAAGGCGGAAGCGACCAAGGCCGTGGGGGGCACGGGCTTCCTCATCCAGGGCGGGGTGAACCCGGACCTGCCCTGGAGCTACTACCTGGAGCTGGTCGCCTTCCTGCGGGAGCTGGGCATCTGGGTGCACGGCTTCTCGCCGGTGGAGATCCAGATGATGGCCAGGTTGAGCGGCCTGGGCCTGGAGGGCACCATCCGGGCCCTGCGGGACGCCGGCCTGGGCAGCATCCCCGGGGGCGGGGCGGAGGTCCTGGTGGAGCGGGTGCGCAAGCGCATCGCCCCGCTCAAGGGCGGGCCCGGGAAGTGGCTGGAGGTCATGGACGCCGCCCACGCGGTGGGCATGAAGACCACCGGCACCATGATGTTCGGCATCACCGAGACCCTGGAGGAGCGGGTGGAGCACTACCGGGTGCTGCGCGAGCAGCAGGACCGGGCCCTGGCCCGGGCCAACGGCGGCGGCCACACGGCCTTCGCCGCCTGGCCGTTCCAGAGCGGCAACACCGTCTGGGAGGGCAAGGTGCCCCGGCCCACCGACGCCGAGTACCTGCGCACCATCGCCGTGGCCCGCATCTACCTGGACAACTTCCCCCACGTGCAGAGCTCCTGGGTCACCATGGGCCGCAAGACCGGGCAGATGGCCCTGGACTACGGCTGCGACGACATGGGCAGCCTGATGCTGGAGGAGAACGTGGTGAGCGCCGCCGGCACCTGCTACTCGGTGAACCGGGAGGAGATGCACCGGCTCATCGAGACGGCGGGCTACCAGCCCTGGCAGCGGGACAACATCTACCGCCCGGTGTGAAGCCGTTCCTGGCCAGCGTCTCTTCGGCATCTGGGTGTTCTCGGGGTAGTGGGCGGCGCCGCCCCGGTGGGCGACGATCAGGGGCCTGGCCAGGGCCGGGGGGGCCCACGAGACCCCAAAACTGGCCAGGTGCAGGAGAAGGACAAAGCAGGCTGCGCTTCGGTTTCTGGACCCCACGGGCATCATGGAATGAATTATATATTAATGCTCAGGAAAGGGCCTTGCCGCGAACTGGCGAAGCTTCAGCCATTCCTTCAGCTCATCAGGGTCATCAATGACGGGGCGGCCGAGGCGGCACATTTCGGCCGGATGGCGGCCTCGCTGGGCAGGAGGGGGCAACTCGCCGGGCCAGCCAACTGGCCGTAGGGGTGGCCAGCAGCGCCGAGCCCGGGCTGATGCCGACCCCTTCGAATGGCGGGACGGCCCCCCAGGGGACCCCGGAGGCGGAAAAATCTTGATCACTTGACTTAATTGTCCGTTTAAATAAATTAGGACCATGGTTGAACCTCCCAAGCCCTCGCTCCGGGGCGAGTCCACCCGGGACGCCCTCCTGGACGCCGCCACGAGGGTGTTCGCCCGGGAGGGCTTCGCTTCGGCCAACCTGCGCCAGATCGCCCAGGAAGCCGGGGTCAACCCGGCCCTGATCGGCTACCACTTCCACTCCAAGGAGGGGCTCTACCTGGCGGTGTTCCAGCGCATCGTGGGGTGCATGCGGGAGGGGCTGGACCCGGTGCTGGAGCGGATCGGCCGGGAACTGGAGGCCCCGGGGGCCCCCGCCGGCGCCCGCAAGGAGGCCTGCCTGTCCCTGCTCCTGGAGCTGATCGAGGGCATGCTCCTGACCACCGTGCGGGAGCACGCGTCCTGGGGCGAACTGATCGCCCGGGAACTGAGCCATCCCACCGCGGCCTTCGACCACCTGTACGAGGGCGTCATCGGCCGCGGGCAGCGGGCCCTGGTGGGACTCCTGCAGCGCATCCGCCCCGGGGAGGCGGTGGAGCAGACCCGCCTGCTGGCCGCCGGCATCGCCGCCCAGGTGCTGCTGGTGCGCCACGCCCGGGCCCCGTTCATGCGCCTGCTGGAGTGGGAGGCCATCGGCGACCGGGAACTGGACCGCATGAAGGCGCTGATCCGCCGCAACGTCAAGCTGCTCGCCCTAGGAGACTGACCATGTCCCGCAAACCGCGCATCGTCCTCGCCGTGCTGGTCCTGGCCGCGGCCTCGGCCGCCGGGTACCTCGCCCTGCGCGGGCGCCGGCACCACGACCTGGTGCTCTACGGCAACGTGGACATCCGTGAGGTCGACCTGGCCTTCCGCCAGCCCGGGCGGATCCGGCGGGTGCTGGTGGACGAGGGCAACGCGGTGAAGGCCGGGGACCTGGTGGCGGAACTGGACGCCAAGCCGTACCGGGACGCCCTGGCGGCCGCCCGGGCCGAGGTGCTCCAGGCCCGGGCCGAGGTGGACAAGCTGCGCCGGGGCAACCGACCCCAGGAGATCGCCCAGGCCGAGGACGCGGTGGCCCAGGCCGAGGCGGTGTTCCGCAACGCCGATACCGACTGCCGGCGCCAGAGCGGGTTGCTGGCCAGCGGCTCGGCCAGCCAGAAGGCGGTGGACGCGGCCCGCTCGGCCCGGGACCAGGCCGCGGCGGAACTGGCTTCGGCCCGCAAGAACCTGGACCTCAAGCAGGAAGGCTGGCGGGTGGAGGACAAGGCCGAGGCCGCGGCCCGGCTGGCGGCGGCCGAGGCGGCCCAGGCCCAGGCGGAGACGGCCCTGGACGACACCCGCCTGGTGGCCCCGGCCGACGCGGTGGTGCTGGCCCGCGACCGGGAGCCGGGCAGCATGGTGGCCACCCGCGACGCGGTGTTCACCCTCAGCCTGCGCGACCCCGCCTACGTGCGCGCCTACGTGGGCGAGCGGGACCTGGGCCGGTTCGCCCAGGGCGCCCCGGTGCTGGTGCGCACCGATTCCGGGCGCAAGACCTACCACGGCACGGTGGGCTTCATCTCCCCCCGGGCCGAGTTCACCCCCAAGTCGGTGGAGACCACCGATCTCCGGACCGACCTGGTGTACCGCCTGCGCATCGTGGTGAGCGACGGCGACGCCTTCCTGGCCCAGGGTATGCCGGTCACCGTGGAGGTCGCCGCCCATGACCTCGCCCAGTGACCGGGACGCCTCCGGCCCCGCGCCCCCGGCGGCGGTGACGATCCAGGGGGTGGGCAAGCGCTTCGGCCGGGTCGAGGCGCTGCGGGGCATCACCACGCGCATCCTGCCGGGGCGCCTGACCGGGCTGGTGGGCCCGGACGGCGCCGGCAAGACCACCCTCATGCGGCTCCTGGCGGGGCTCATGGACCCCAGCGAGGGCCGGATCACGGTGGCCGGCTGCGACACGGTGGCGGAGCGGGAGCGCATCCACGCCCTCACCGGCTACATGCCCCAGCGCTTCGGCCTGTACGAGGACCTGACGGTGGCGGACAACCTGCACCTCTACGCCGAGCTGCGCGGTATGCGCACCGCCAGCTACCAGGACGTCTTCGCCCGGCTCCTGGCCTTCACCCGCCTGGGCCCTTTCACCGGGCGGCTGGCGGGCCGGCTTTCGGGGGGCATGAAGCAGAAGCTGGGCCTGGCCTGCGCCCTCATGGCCCGGCCCCAGGTGCTGCTGCTGGACGAGCCGGGGGTGGGGGTGGACCCGGTGAGCCGCCAGGACCTGTGGCGCATGGTGCACGAGCTCACCGGGGAGGGCATGGCGGTGGTGTGGTCCACCGCCTACCTGGACGAGGCGGAGCGCTGCGCCTCGGTGATCCTGCTCAACAACGGGGAAGTGGCGTACGACGGCCCGCCCCGCGACCTGACCGCGACCCTGCACGACCGCACCTACCTGCTGCGCCATCCCCGCGAGGACCGGCGCACGTTGCTGTCCCGGGCCCTGGGCCTGGAGGAGGTGTGCGACGGGGTGATCCAGGGCAGCTCGGTGCGCATCGTCCTGCGCGAGGGCGCCCGGCCCGGCCGGGTCGCCGAGCTCGCCGCCGGGGCCGGGGCCAGTCTGGAGCCGGTGCGCGCGCGCTTCGAGGACGCCTTCGTGGACCTCCTGGGCGGGCACCCGGGGGGCGAGTCCGCCATCGCCCGGCGCATGGCGCCCACCGAAGACCTGGGGGAGGTCACCGTGTCCTGCCGGGACCTGACCCGGCGCTTCGGGGCCTTCGTGGCCGCCGACCAGGTGAGCTTCCAGGTGCGCCGGGGCGAGATCTTCGGCCTGCTGGGCCCCAACGGGGCGGGCAAGTCCACCACCTTCAAGATGCTCTGCGGCCTGCTCAGGCCCACCTCGGGCCAGGCCCAGGTCATGGGCCTGGACCTGCGCACCGCCGCCAGCGCCGCCAAGGGCCGCCTCGGCTACATGGCCCAGAAGTTCTCCCTGTACGGGCTGCTCTCGGTGCGCCAGAACCTGGAGTTCTCCGCCGGGGTCTACGGCCTGGCCAACTCGGCCCGGCGCGAGCGGATCCAGGAGATGGTCGAGGCCTTCCACCTGGGGCCCCACCTGGACGCCGCCCCGGCGGACCTGTCCCTGGGCTTCAAGCAGCGCCTGGCCCTGGCCTGCGCCCTGATGCACGATCCGCCGGTGCTGTTCCTGGACGAGCCCACCTCCGGGGTGGACCCCATCACCCGGCGCGAGTTCTGGTCCCACATCAACGGCCTGGTGCGCAAGGGGGTCACCGTGCTGGTGACCACCCACTTCATGGAGGAGGCCGAGTACTGCGACCGGGTGGCGCTGATGTACCAGGCCAAGGTGATCGCCCTGGACACCCCGGACGGCCTCAAGCGCGCCGCCGTGGCCGGCGGCCTGCGGGAGCCCACCATGGAGGACGCGTTCATCCACCTGGTGGAGCAGGTGGACGCCGGGCCGGAAGCGGCCGGCGACGGAGGCCGCCCATGACCGTCGCGGGGCTGGACTTCCGCCGCCTGGCCGCCCTGGTGCACAAGGAGAGCCGGCAGATGTGGCGGGACCCGGCCACCATCCTGATGGCCTTCGTGCTGCCGGTGGTGATGGTGCTGCTGTACGCCTACGCCGTGTCCCTGGACCTGAACAAGGTGCCGGTGGGGGTGGTGCAGGAGGCCGACACCCCGGCCGCCCAGTCCCTGGCCGCGGCCTTCGGCGGCTCCCGCTACTTCCAGGTGACCCCGGCCCGGGACCGGCGGGAGGTGGCCGGGGCCATCGTGGGCGGGCGGCTGCGGGGCTTCGTGGTGATCCCCCAGGACCTGGACCGCCGCCTGGCCGCCGGCGGGCGCGAGCCCCTGGTCCAGGTGGTCACCGACGGCAGCCAGCCCAACACCGCCTCGTTCGTGGCGACCTACGCCCGCAGCGTGGTCGAGCTGTGGCAGACGCAGCGGGGCGTGGCCCCGCCCGGGGGGGTGACCCTGGAGCCCCGGTTCTGGTACAACCCCGAGGTGGAGAGCCGGGCCTTCCTGCTGCCGGGGGCCATCGCCATCATCATGACCATGATCGGCACCCTGCTCACCGCCATGGTGGTGGCCCGGGAGTGGGAACGGGGCACCATGGAGGCCATGATCGCCACGCCGGTGTCCGTGATGGAGATCCTGATCGGCAAGCTGCTGCCGTACTTCGGCCTGGCCCTGGCCGCCACCGCCATCTGCACCCTGCTGTCGACCCTGGCCTTCGGAGTGCCCATGCGCGGCTCCTGGCCGGCCCTGCTGCTGCTCTCCTCGGCCTTCCTGGTGCCGGCCCTGGGGCAGGGGCTGGTGATCTCCTCGGCCGCCAAGAACCAGTTCGTGGCCGCCCAGCTGGCCCTGTTCTCGGGCTTCCTGCCGGCCTTCCTGCTCTCGGGCTTCATCTTCGAGATCAGCTCCATGCCCCTGCCGATCCGCCTGCTCACCTACGTCCTGCCGGCCCGCTACTTCGTGGCCTCCCTGCAGACCGTGTTCCTGTCCGGGGACGTGTGGTCCCTGTTCATCCCCGACATCCTGGCCATGCTGGCCATCGGCGCCGTGTTCCTGCTGATCGCCCGGGCCAAGACCCGCAAGAGCCTGGACACCTGAGCCATGTCCATCCTCGGCCCCCTCACCCGCCTCGCCGCGCAGATCCGCAAGGAGCTGCTGTGCGTGCTGCGCGACCCCAAGACCCGCATCGCCCTGGTGGTGCCGCCGCTCATGCAGCTGCTGATCTTCGCGTTCGCCAACACCCTGGAGCTCAAGCACGCCGATGTGGCGGTGTTCGACCGGGACCGCGGCCCCGGGGCCTACGAGCTGGTGGCCAGGGTGGGGGCGGCGTCCTTCTGCGCGCGCCTGCGCACGGTGCACAGCGAGCGTGAGCTGGCCGGGCTGATCGAGCGGCGGGAGGTGCTGGGCGGGCTGGTGATCCCCGAGACCTTCTCCCGGGACCTGGCCGCGGGGCGCCCGGCCCGGGCCCAGGCGCTCCTGGACGGGCGCCGGGGCAACTCCTCCCAGATCCTGTACGGCTACCTCAGCCAGGTGGCCGGCACCCTGGGGGCGGAACTGTCCCAGGGGCCGGGACAGGCTGACGCCGTGGCCGTGCGCCACTGGTTCAACCCCAACCTGACCTACCCGTGGTTCGTGGTGCCCAGCCTCGGCGGCATCCTGGTGATGTTCTCCACCCTGATGATCACCGGGCTGTCCATCGCCCGGGAGCGGGAGCTGGGCACCTTCGACCAGCTGCTGGTGTCCCCCTGCGCGCCCCTGGAGATCATCGTCGCCAAGATGGCCCCGGCCCTGGTGATCTGCTCGGTGCTGGGCTCGGTGATGGTGGCGGCCGGGATCCTGGCGTTCCGGGTGCCCTTCACCGGCTCCTTCCCCCTGCTCCTGGCCAGCCTGCTGGTGTTCGTGCTCTCCATGGTGGGCGTGGGGCTGATGATCTCCTCCATCTGCAGCACCCAGCAGCAGGCCATCCTGGGCATCTTCACCTTCGGGGTGCCGGTGCTGGTGATGTCGGGGTTCGCCACCCCCATCGAGAACATGCCGGTGTTCCTGCAGTGGCTGTCCAACGTCATCCCCCTGAAGTTCTACCTGGTGATCCTGCAGGGCAGCTTCCTGAAGGCCCTGCCGCCCCGGGACGTGTTCGCCAACGTCTGGCCCATGGCCGTCATCGGCCTGGCGACCCTGTCCCTGGCCACCTGGTTCGTCAAGGGAAAGCTCGAATGAGGTGCCCGATGATCCGCTTGCGCACCGTCGCCCCGGTCCTGGCCGTCCTGGCCCTGGGCTGCAAGGTCGGCCCGGACTACTCCGCGCCCAAGGTGGACACCGGCCAGGGCTGGGCCCAGCCCGCCGACACCGCGGCGCCCCAGCTGGACGCCTGGTGGCGCAGCTTCGGCGATGCCACCCTGGACCGCCTGGAGCAGACCGCCCTGTCCCGCAACCTGGACCTGCGCCAGGCCCAGGCCCGGATCCGGGAGGCCCGATCCCTGCGGGAGGCCGCCGCCGGCGGCCAGTGGCCCGCCCTGGACGCCAGGGCCGGCATCACCCGGGAAGAGCAGACCCTCAACGGCCCGCTGCCGATCCGGGAGATCCCCGGCCTGGCCCGGGACATCACCATCTACGATGCGGAATTCGACGCCTCCTGGGAGCTGGACCTGTTCGGGCGGGTTCGGCGCCAGGTGGAGTCGGCCCAGGCCCAAGCCCAGGCGGCCGAGGAACAGGCCCGGGACGCGCGGGTGAGCGTGGCCGCCGAGGTGGCCCGCACCTACCTCACCCTGCGCGGCGCCCAGCTGGAGCTGGAGGCGCGCTCCCGAGGGGCCCAGGCCCTGGGCCGGATCCTGGACACCGTCCGGACCCGGGCCGCGGCCGGGGACGCGTCCCAGGCGGACGTGGAGCAGGCCCAGGGGCAGTACCAGGACGCCGCCGCCGTCCTGCCCGGTCTGCGGGCCCAGGCCCAGGCCGCCGCCCTGGGGCTGGGCGCGCTGCTGGGCGGGCTGCCCGAGAGCGAGGCCGGATTGGCCGGCACGCCGCCCGTGGACTGGGCCCTCGCCCCCATCCCGGTGGGCGCCCGGGCCGACCTCCTGCGCCGGCGCCCCGACGTCCGGGCCGCGGAGCGCCAGCTGGCCGCCGCCACCGCCGACATGGGCGTGGCCCAGGCCGAGTGGTTCCCCAAGCTCAGCATCGGCGCCGGGGCCGGCTACCAGTCCCTCAAGGCCACCGAGCTGTTCACCCAGCCCAGCCAGATGCTCTCGGTGTCGCCGCTGATCTCCTGGCGGATCTTCCAGGGCGGCACCATCCGGGCCGAGATCCACGCCGCCGAGGCCCGCCAGGAGCAGGCCGCCGCCGGCTACGAGAAGGCCGTGCTGGGCGCCCTGGCCGACGCCGAGCGGGCCCTGGCCACCTACCGCCTGGCCCTGGAGACGGTCCAGGCCCAGGACGCCGTCCTGGCCACCGCCCGCCGCGCGTACCGCCATGCGGAGTCGCGCCGCCAGGCCGGCGACATCCCGGTGGCCGACCTGCTCCAGGCCGAGGGCCGGGTGCGGGACGCCGAGGACGCCCTGGCCCGGGCCCGCACCGCCGCCGCCATCGACCTCGTGGCGCTGTTCAAGGCGCTGGGAGGCGGCTGGGGCGCGGCCTGATCGGGGCGGGCTGATTCCGGCTGACCGGCCCCTCCATCCGCGCCCGGATCATCCGGACCCCTTCTGGGTCATGCGCACCCAGACCGGCCCCTGGGCCGCCTGGCCTCCCTCGATCCGTTCCATGGCCTGACGGACCTGCATGCGCACTTCAAATTCTGGATCGTCCTGGGCCTTGGCCAGGGCGGGCAGGTTCGTCCGGTCGCCCAGGTCGAAGATGAACCGCGCGGCGCGCCAGCGGACCAGCTTGTTGGGATCCGCCAGGGCGGCTGCCATGGCGGGCAGCGCGGCGGGATCGCCCAGGTCGTTCAGGGCGTCGCCGGCCGTGCGGCGCACCGCCACCGCGGGGTCCTTCAAGGCCTGGCACAAGGGCCCCAGGACCTCCGGCGTGCCCACCAGGCCCGCCAGGACCGTGGCCAGGCGGCGCACGGAGATATGCGGATCGCCCATGGCCGCCACCAGGTGGGAGAGGCAGTCCGGGTCCGCGCCGGTGGCTTCCAGGGCCGCGTAGCGGTGCTTCCAGTCCGGGTCCGCCAGGAGCCGGGGCAGGTCGTCCGGTGCGGGCTTGACCCGCACCTCGGGCGCCCCCGCCCCGGCCAGGAAGGCCTGCTGGACGAGCGCCTCCAGGCGGGGCGCGTCGTAGCTGGCGTCGATCTCCGCCGCCACGGCCGCCCCGACCTCCTGGAGGTCGCCGAACCGCGGCTCCCTGGGGACCCAGCGGCGCTCCACCAGCATGTTGGGGGACGCCGGAGCGGCCCTCTGCACCGCCTCTCCGAACCGCGCCGGAAGGGCGATGCGCGCTTCCTCCTGGTCGCTGGAGACCTTCACCAGCATGGGCAGGTTCCGGAAGTGCTGGACGGCGATCCGCACTTCGCCCCAGCGCTCTCCCTGCGGCCGTTCCCCCGCGGCCGCCAGGGGCGCCGCCTCCCCGCCCAGCACTTCGCGCGCCCGGGCGAGCAGGGCTTCCCATGGGGCCGAGGGGGAGCGCTGGACGGCGATGAAATCGTTCGCATGGTACAGGCTCTGGACCCCGGGAATGGCCAGCAGTTCCTGGACCCAGGGAGGATAGTGGGCCTTTCCTTCGGGGCGGTAGGTGCAGGCCACCCCTTTGGGCAGGCTTTCGTCCAGGTTGAGCTTCATGCTGTTGGGGTTTGGGGTCGGCTCGATGGACAGGAGCTTCATGGAACACCCGGACACCTGGTCCGGCCGGCGGCAACAGGCCGGCCCGTTCCTACCCAGGATAGGCCTGGCCGCCGAAGACGCGAAGGGTGCCCGGTCCGGGAACAACCCCGCCCGCCCTGCGCCCCTTCCAGCTCGTCGGGGAAAAAGAAATCATTTCTAAACTCAACCGGAGAAACCCTTGTCTTTCATATCCTGGGAGCGGACTGCCCGCCGTCGAGCGGACCCAGCGGAAGGACCCGGCCCTGTCCGCGAGGAGCTGGCATGGGGAGGAACCGGAGGGCATGGACAGGGTGGGGGGGGGCATTGGCCTTCGCAACCGCCGCATGCTTCGGCGAGGTGGATGCGCCTCCCGGGGCAACCACCCTCCTGGCCCAGGCCGCACCCTACACCTACCACTGGAGCTACGATCCCCGGCATGCCAAGTACTCCTGGCTCCTCAGCCTCGAGGTGGACCGTCCCGACCGATGGCTGGGGGGGGCGGCCTACTTCAACAACAGCTTCAACCAGAAGTGCGAGTACCTCTACGCCGGTAAGGTGGTCTGGGCCCAGAACGAGGACCTGCAGGGCTGGTACCTCAAGGTCACCGGGGGCGCCATCCTGGGCTACAAGGGCCAGTACCAGAACAAGATCCCCTACAACCACGACGGCGTGGCCCCGGGCCTTCTCCCCTCCCTGGGCTACCAGCGGGGCCCCTGGAACGCGCAGCTCAACATCCTGGGCTTCGCCGGCCTGGTGGTGACGGTGGGATACGACCTCGCGAGGTGGTGACTCGCATGGTTCCGGCACGGCAGCTTCCTAGGCAAGCCCCGGCGCCGGCTGCTGCTGGGTCAGGCAGTGCAGCGTGCCGTACCCCAGGACCAGGTCTCCCGCGTAGATCCCCACCACCTCCCGGCCCGGGAACAGCTCCGCCAGCAGGTCCAAGGCCAGGCGGTCGTTGCGGTCGTTGAACACCGGCACCAGCACCAGGCCGTTGGCGATGTAGAAGTTGGCGTAGCTGGCGGGGAGCGGGCGGCCCTTGAAGGTCACCGGGCCGGGCAGGGGCAGTTCCACCACCCGCAGGGGGCTGCCGTCCTGGTCCCGGGCCGCGCGCAGGCGGCGCAGGTTCTCCTGGAGGGGGAGGTGGTTGGGGGAGGCCGGGTCCGGCTCCACCGCCGTGACCACCGTGTCCGGAGCCACGAACCGGGCGATGTCGTCCACGTGGCCGTGGGTGTCGTCCCCGGCGATGCCCCGTTCCAGCCAGATCACCCGGGCGACGCCCAGGTGCTCGGCGAACGCCCGCTCGTAGTCGGCCCGCCCCAGGCCCGGGTTGCGCTGCTGCACCTCGCCCAGCAGGCACTCCTCGGTGGTGAGCAGGGCGCCCCGCCCGTTCACGTCGATGGAACCCCCTTCCAGCACCAGGGGGCGGCCCTTGGCCCGTCCCGGGACCACCTGGGCCCCGGCGGCGCCGGCCATGCGCCGGCCGATCCGGGCGTCCCGCCGGAAGTCCGGGTACTTGGCCCAGGCGGTGAAGCGCCAGCACACGGCGCCCAGGGCGCCGCCGCCGCCCACGAAGGTGCAGCCCGAATCGCGCACCCAGATGCGGTCGGTGGGCCAGGGATGGAAGGCCACGTCGGGGGAGAGGGCGCCGGCCCTGGCCAGCAGCCCGGCCACCCGGTCCTGGGCGCCGGGCTCCACCACCAGGCGCACCGGTTCGGACCGGGCCAGGTGGCGCACGATCTCCGCGTAGACCCAGGGGATGGGGCTGAACTTCCCGGGCCAGTCCTTGCGGTTGTGGGGCCAGGCCAGCCAGGTGGCCTCGTGGGGCTCCCATTCGGCGGGCATGCGCCAGCGCGGCTGCATCGCCCGGCTCCTAGTCCAGGAACCGGCGGGTGAGGCTGCCGTAGCTGTCGATGCGCCGGTCCCGCAGGAAGGGCCAGTTGCGCCGGATGTCCTCCAGGCGGTCCAGGTCCACCTCCCCCAGCAGCACCTCCTCCGCGTCCCGGCCGGCCTGGGCGATGACCCGCCCGAACGGGTCGCACAGGAACGAGTTGCCCCAGAATTCCAGGCCCTCGCCCCCGGCGGCGCGGCCCCGCACGTCCCCGGTCTCGAACCCGACCCGGTTCACCGCCGCCAGGTAGACCCCGTTGGCGATGGCATGGCCCCGCTGCACCGTCTGCCAGGCCTCAAGCTGGGCGGTGCCGTACTCGAACTTCTCCCGGGGATGCCAGCCGATGGCGGTGGGGTAGAACAGCAGCGCCGCCCCGGCCAGGGCCGTGAGCCGGGCCCCTTCCGGGAACCACTGGTCCCAGCAGACCAGGGCGCCGATGCGCCCGACCCGCGTGTCCATGGCCCGGAAGCCCAGGTCCCCGGGGGTGAAGTAGAACTTCTCGTAGTACAGGGGATCGTCCGGGATGTGCATCTTGCGGTAGAGGCCCACCAGGGTCCCGTCCGCGTCGAACAGGACCGCGGTGTTGTGGAAGAGGCCCGGCGCCCGCCGTTCGAACAGGGAGCCGATGAGGACCACCCCGTGCCGGCGGGCGGCCTCGCCCAGGCACTGGCTGGCCGGGCCCGGGACGGGCTCGGCCAGGTCGAACAGGGCAGGGTCCTCCCGCTGGCAGAAATACTGGGTCTGGAACAGTTCCGGCAGGCACACCACCTGGGCGCCCCGGGCGGCGGCCGCCCCGACCTTGGCCAGGGCCGAGCCCAGGTTCGCGTCCGGGTCCGGCCCGCAGGCCATCTGCACCAATCCCACCTGGAACGTCCGGTTCGCCAAGCTGGCCCCCATCCCACCCACAGGACCAGGATGGTAGCACGACGGGGACCGGCTCACGGGGTGGTGGGCGTCTGGATCTCCAGGGCGTTGTACACCAGGGCGGCGACGCTGGGGTGGTCCAGCTGGTTGCTGAACTTGGCGGCCAGCCAGCGCCAGGTCCCATCCTTGTGGCGCAGGCGGAACTCCAGGCGGGCGATGGCTCCGGGCGCCAGGGCGGTGAAGAGCCCGTCCAGGCGCTCCTGGTCGCCGGGGTGCACCAGGGTCCGGTGCTGGCGGCCCACCAGGTCCGGGCCGCGCCGGCCCAGGATGGCCATGCTGGCCGGGGAGGCGTACAGGATCATGCCCTCCCGGTCCTGGACCAGGATCAGCTCGTTGCTGTGCTTCACCAGCGCCTCGAAGCGGTCCAGCACTTCCAGCATGCCGTGCCAGAAGTGGGACGTCATGGGCCAGTAGCCGTCGGGCTCCACGTCCGCCGGGGCCCGCCCGTTCACGCTGTTCGGGGCATGGCCCTCCGGCTCCCGGGACGGCGCGAGGTCCGCGGCCGCCGCCGCGCCGGGGCCGGGCCTGCCCGCGGCATGCTCGTCCAGGGGCTCTTCCCCGGCCGCGTCCGGGCTGCCGAAGAACTGGGCCAGGTTGGCGCCCATGGCCTCGCACAGGAAGCTGATGGTGTCGATGCGCGGGGACACGTGGCCCAGTTCGATGCGGCTGATGGTGCCCCGGTCCACGCCGGACGTGGAGGCGAGCTGGTCCAACGTGAAGTTGGCCTGCCTGCGCATCCGGCGGAGTTGGGCACCCACATTGAACATGGCTCAAGGGTAGATCAGGCGCGCGGCCGCAACCACGGGAAATATTCAATATTGATTAAAATTTTTCCCCGAAGGCTTCTTTGCGTATGGTTCCACGTTGAAACCATTAAGGAATTTTCTTGCTTTATTCATTATTTCCCGGGTCGGAATAGGCCCTGCGCCCGGCGTCCATGGCCTGCACCAGGGCGGCGATGGCCCCCGGGGGATCCGGGGCCTTGAACACGGCGTTCCCGGCCACCAGCACGTCGGCGCCGGCCGCCACCAGGGCGCCGGCGTTGTCCAGGCCGACGCCGCCGTCCACCTGGATCAGGAACGGCTCCCGGGCGGCCCGGCGCAGGGCGTCCAGGCGGCGCACCTTGTCCAGGGTGCGGGGGATGAAGCTCTGGCCGCCGAAACCGGGGTTCACGCTCATGAGCAGGGCGAAATCGAAGACCCCCACCAGGTCCGTGAGCGCCTCCACGGGCGTCCCCGGGTTCAGCACGATCCCCGCCTTGGCGCCGGCCTGGCGGATGGCCGTCAGGGTGCGGTGGCAGTGGGGGTCCGCCTCCTGGTGGATGGACACCCAGTCGGCGCCGGCCTGGACGAATGCCACCGCGTAGCGCGAGGGCTCGACGATCATCAGGTGGCAGTCCAGCACCAGCCGGGTCTCCCTGCGCAGGGCGGCCACCACCGGCATGCCCAGTGTGATGTTCGGCACAAACCGGCCGTCCATGACGTCCACGTGGACCAGGCAGCGGTCCGCGCCGTTCAGCATGGCCAGGGCATCCGCGAGGCGGGTGAAGTCCGCCGACAGGATGGAGGGGGCGAGACGGGGTTCGAGGGGGCGAAGGCTCATGGCTGTTGGCTTCCAGAAGAATCGGGGGCACGCTCGGCGCGGGGGCGGCGCAAGCCGCGGCGGCTGGGCGCAACCCGCGCCACACAACAGTCTAGCGGCAAGTGGAAGGCGGCCGCAGCCCGGCCGTCGCCGGGCGGAGGTGAAATGGGGAGGACCGTGCTGATACCCTTGATCGACGTCAGGGAGGAGTTATGTATCAACCGGATTTCATCGCCAAGGTTCGAGACGAGCTGGGAGTGAAGGAAGACCCCGCCAAGCTGCGCCAGCCCAAGTTCGAGACCAGCTCCGGGATCCCCCTCAAGAACAGCTACACCCCCGCCGACATTCCCGACTTCAACCCCATCCGCGACCTGGGCAGGCCCGGCAGGTATCCGTTCACCCGCCACGTGCAGCCCACCGGCTACCGGGGCCGCCTGTGGACCATGCGCCAGTACGCCGGGTTCGGCACCGCCGAGGAGTCCAACAACCGCTACCGCTACCTGCTGGAGCAGGGCCAGACCGGGCTGTCGGTGGCCTTCGACCTGCCCACCCAGATCGGCATGGACCCGGACCACCCCATGGCCATGGGCGAAGTGGGCAAGGTGGGCGTCTCCATCGCCTCGGTGCGGGACATGCGCATCCTGTTCCGGGACATCCCGTTGAACAAGGTGAGCACCAGCATGACCATCAACGGCCCCGCCTCGGTGCTGCTGGCCCTGTACCTGGCGGTGGCGGAAGAGCAGGGCGTGGGCTGGCACCAGGTGAGCGGCACCATCCAGAACGACATCCTCAAGGAATACATGGCCCGGGGCACCTACATCTACCCGCCCCGCCCGAGCATCCGGCTGATCACCAACATCTTCGAGTTCTGCGCGGCCAACGTGCCCAACTGGAACACCATCTCCATCTCCGGCTACCACATCCGGGAGGCCGGGTGCACCGCCGCCCAGGAGATCGCGTTCACCCTGGCCGACGGCGTCGCCTACGTGGAGGCGGCCCTCAAGTCCGGGCTCAAGCTGGAGGCCTTCGCGCCCCGCCTGTCGTTCTTCTTCAACGCCCACAACCAGTTCTTCGAGGAGATCGCCAAGTTCCGCGCCGCCCGCCGGCTGTGGGCCAAGATCATCAAGGAGCGCTTCGGCTCGAACGATCCCAAGAGCCAGATGCTGCGCTTCCACACCCAGACCGCCGGGTCCACCCTCACCGCCCAGCAGTCCGACAACAACATCGTGCGCACCACCGTGCAGGCCATGGCGGCGGTGCTGGGCGGCACCCAGTCCCTGCACACCAACAGCCGGGACGAGGCGCTCAGCCTGCCCACCGAGGCCAGCGCCCGGATCGCCCTGCGCACCCAGCAGATCCTCGCCTTCGAGTCGCGCATCGCCGACGTGGTGGACGCCTTCGCCGGCAGCTACCTGATCGAGAGCCTCACCGACGAGCTGCAGCGCCAGGCGGAAGCCCTCATCGCCCGGGTGGACGAGGCGGGCGGCATGGTGGCGGCCATCGAGAAGGGCATTCCCCAGCGGGAGATCCAGAACGCCGCCTACGCCTACCAGAAGGCGGTGGAGCGGGGCGAGCAGGTGGTGGTGGGCGTCAACAAGTTCACCATCCAGAACGAGGAGAAGCCCGAGCTGCTGCGGGTGGACGAGGCCCTGGGCGAGCGCCGCCGGCGCGAGGTGGCCGGGTACCGGGAGCAGCGGGACAACGGCGCCGTGCGCGCCGCCCTGGAAGCCCTCGCCAAGGCCGCCGACGGCACCGAGAACCTGATGCCCGGGATCCTGGCGGCGGTGAAGGCCGAAGCCACCGTGGGCGAGATCGCCGACGCCATGCGCAGCGTGTTCGGCGAGTACCAGGAGCGGCTGGTCCTCTAGGTTTTGAATTCTCAATACCTTCCTCAAGCCAGCTCGAGGGCCCCCGACGCAGCCGGGATGTTACCCTTGCAGGTAGAGAATCCCTTCCCTTTGAGCCCCCGTGCCCGTCGACGTCCGCCGCCCCATTGACCGCCTGCTCCTGTTCTTCGCCCTGACCCTCATGGCGGTGGGGATGGTCTGGGTGTTCTCCGCCTCGGCCTTCAAGTCCCAGCGCACCGCCACCACCTTCCTGGTGAACCAGCTCATGGGCGGGGGCATCGGGGTGGCCATCATGCTGGCCCTGAGCCAGACCGACCTGAACACCCTGCGGGACAACCCCCGGGTGCTGCAGGTGTTCTACGTGATATTCCTGTTCCTGCTGGGGGCGGTGTTCTTCTTCCCGGCGGTGAACCACGCGCACCGGTGGATCCGCCTGTCCCGGGCCAGCATCCAGCCCTCGGAGCTGTTCAAGCCCCTGTCGGTGCTCATCACCGCCTGGTGGATGGTCCGCCACCGGGAGGCCTGGGCCAACCGCCAGGATTCCATCCCGCGCCTGCTGGCCCTGTTCGCCGTCCTGGTGGTGCCCCTGGCGCTGATCCTGCGGGAGCCGGATTTCGGCACCACCTTCCTGATCCTGTTCGTGGCCCTGCTGGTGACCTTCCTGGGCGGCGCCCCGCGCTGGATCTTCGTGGTCGCCACCCCCATCCTGGCGGCGGTGGGTTTCGCCTTCGTGTGGATGGAGCCGTACCGCCGGGCCCGGGTGCTCAGCTTCCTGAACCCCTCCGCGGACCCCCTGGGCAAGGGCCACCAGGCCCTGCAGAGCCTCATCGCCGTGGGCAACGGCGGCATCACCGGGGTGGGCCTGGGCGCCTCCATGCAGAAGCTCAACTACCTGCCCGAGGCCCACACCGACTTCATCTACGCGGTGATCGCCGAGGAGGCCGGCCTGATCGGCTCCCTGCTGGTGCTGGCCCTGTTCATGGGCATCCTGTGGCGGGGCTACCGCATCGCCCGGCGGGTGCGGGACAGCTTCCTGAAGCTGTGCGCCATGGGCTTCACCCTCCTGCTGGTGGTGCAGGCGCTCATGAACCTGAGCGTGGTCCTGAGCCTGGCCCCCAACAAGGGCATCCCCCTGCCGTTCATCAGCTACGGCAGCTCCAGCCTCATCGCCAGCCTGGCCTCGCTGGGATTGCTGCTGGCCATCTCCAAGGAAGCGGCGGAGTAGCGTTCAGGCCCTCTTGAGCCCATCCAGGTAGGCCGCCGGGGAGAGAACGGCCACGCCTGCGCGGATCGCATCCGGGAGGTCGGCCAGGTTTCCGGTCACCACGGTCGCTCCCGCCGCCTTGCCCAGGGCCAGGAACACCAGATCATCCGGATCAGGCCCGCGCATGAGCCACCGTCCCGGCTCGGGTTCATGGAATGCCACCTGAAGCAACCGGGGGAACCAGCCAGGGGGGAAGCCTTTCGGCCGGAATTTGGGGCGGTGCAGCACCGCCCGATACTCGGCGACGATGGACGGGCACACGTACAAGGGCGCCTGCCGGAGCAGGACGATGTCCACGATCCGGGCCAGGTCGCTTTCAGGCTTCAGCGCGGCCGAGACCAGCACGTTGGTGTCCAGGACCAGGGCGCGGCTCATGCGGGACGTTTGCGCTTCCTGATGGCTTTCCTGGCCGCGCGGATCTCCTCCTCGATCTCCTCCATGGTCATCTGGTCCAGTCCCGCCTCAACCGCCCGGGCCTGGTCTTCCCGGAGGGCCATCATCGCGGCCATGCCTTCGGCCAGATCGATCATCGCCGACCGGTTGCCGGACGAGAGGGGAAGCAGGATGAATGCCTGATCCCGTCCCGCCAGCAGCCAGGGTTCCAAGGACGGCCCGGCGCCGAGGGCCTTGGCGCCTTCCCGCTGGAAATCCCTGAGGGGGATGGTCTTCATGGTGCCTCCGGCCTAGATTGTCGTCATTTCGGCGACAATTGCAAGAGTCCAGGTCAAGCGGACCCGCCAAGCCCAGTCAGCCGGCAGGACGCCTTCAAACCTGCTCGCAAGCCACCGACCCCAAGGTCCGATGCGGCTCGACGGCCGGTGGTCGTGAACCCAAGGAACCCGTCCGGGGGGCCTGCCGCCGAATCGGGGCCCGGCCGCCTACACCTTGAACCTCGACACCAGGTTGTTCAGGCTCTCCGCCAGGCTGCTCAGCTCGTTCACGGTGCGGGTGGTCTCCCGGATGGTGGCGGCCATCTCCTCGGTGGCGGCGGCGTTGTTCTCGGCGATGCTGGACAGGCTGGCCATGGCGGCCACCACGGTGCCGCTGTCCTGGCTCTGGGCCTGGCTCTGGCCGCCGATGGTCTTCATGCGCTCGGCGCTGGCCTGGATCGCCTCGGCGATGCTCTTCAGCACGCTGCCGGCGGTGTTCACCATGGTGGTGCCGTCCTCGATGCTCTTGCTGGAGGTCTGGATCAGGGCGGTGATCTCCTTGGCGGCCTGGGCGCTGCGCTCGGCCAGCTTGCGCACTTCCTCGGCCACCACGGCGAAGCCCTTGCCGTGCTCGCCGGCCTTGGCCGCCTCGATGGCGGCGTTCAGGGACAGCAGGTTGGTCTGGTTGGCGATCTCGGTGATGACGTTGAGGATGTTGCCGATCTGGCGGGAATCCCGGCTGATGGCCTGCATCCCGCTCACCGCCGCCCCCACGGCGGATCCGCCCTGGCCCGCGGCGCCCTTGGCCTGGTCGAACACGTTCAGGGCGTCGGACACGTTGGCGTAGATGACCTTGGAGGAGGCGGCGATGGTGCCCACGCTGTCGTCGGCCTGGCGGACGCTGGACTTCTGGTTCTCGGCGGTCTGGGCGATGGCGTCGGCGGTGGAGGCCATCTCGGCCATGCCCGCGGTCATCTGCAGGGAACCGCTGGCGATGTTGGTGGAGATGGCCACCACCTGCTGGACGATGGCCTGGATGTTCGCCACGAACTTGTTGAAATGCAGGGACAGCCGGGCGATCTCGTCGGCGCCCTGCACGTCCAGGCGGGCGGTGAGGTCCCCCTCGCCCTCGGAGATGTCCCGCATGCGGTTCTGGATGGTCTCCAGGGGCTTGACCAGGGCGTTGCCCAGGATCACCGAGGCGGCCAGGCCCAGGGCCACCATCACCAGGCCCAGGGCCACCATCACCAGGAGGTTGCGGTGGTTCACCCGGGTGATGGCCGCGTCGTTGAGGACCAGCATCTGGTAGGTCTTCCGGGCCGGGTCCTGGGCTTCCTGGCCCAGGGGCGAGGCGATCACCACGAAGCCGTCCCTGCGGTACTGCAGGGTGCCCTGGCCCAGGGGCCCGGCCAGGGCGGCCGGGTCCAGCCTGGCTTCGCCGCGGAACTTCTTCTGGAACTTCACCGTCACCGCCTTGCTGCCCTGGTCCACCGCCACCACCGCCGCCAGGCTCACGTCCTGGTCGCCCTTGACGAAATCCAGGGAGCGGTCGGTGGAGCCCACGGTGGTGCCCAGGTCGTCCGAGAGGTAGGAGGACGTCACCGCTTCCGCCAGCACGGCGGAGAGGCTCCGGCCCTTGGTGACGAGGGCGTCGTCCTGGGCATCCGAGAGCTTGATGCCGCTGGTGAAGCCGGCGGTGAGGGCCAGCAGGGCGGTGAGGGCGAGGATGGAGAACGTCAGTTTCTTGCGGATGCTCAGATGCTTCCAGAAGCCCATCGGACGCTCCTCGTGAATGCGCGCGGCGTGGTGGCGGGGCCCTGCCCGGACCAGGTTTCATTCCGTAGTATGCCAGGGGATGTTGATTCCTTCAGGGGCGGATCAGCGGTTCCCGAAAAAGGCCGTGCCGATGCGCACCTGGTCCGTGCCGGCGGCCACCGCCTGCTCCAGGTCCGCGCTCATGCCCATGGACAGCCGCAGCCGCCGCCCCAGGCGCTGTTCCCAGCCGTCCCGCAGGCGGGCGAGGGCGGCGAAGGCCCCGGCGTCCTCCGGCGGCGGGATGGCCATGAGCCCCCGCACCGGCAGGCGCGGGTCCTCCTGCAGGGCCTGGAGGATGGCCAGCGCGCCCGGCTCGTCGCAGCCGCCCACCTTGGTGGCCTCCCCCCACAGGTCCACCTGCAGCCACACCGGCCGCACCAGGTCCAGTTCCGCCGCCAGGCGGCGCAGTCGCTCGGCCAGGTCCGGACGGTCCAGGGTCATGATCTCCTGGAAGGTGGCCAGGGCCTGGCGGGCCTTGTTGCGCTGCAGCGGGCCGATGAGCACGAAGCCCACTTCCGGCGCTTCCAGGGCCTTCTGGACGCCCTCCTGCACGTAGTTCTCGCCGAAGCGCGGGAAGCCCAGGGCGGCGGCCTCCCGCACCAGGGCCATGGGCTGGCGCTTGGACACCGGCAGCAGCTCCACCTGGGCGGGATCCCGGCCGGCCGCTTCGCAGGCGCGGCGGATGCGGGCGCGCAGGCGCTGGATGCGCTCCGCCAGGTCGGTCATGCTTGCGCCGGATCGTACAGGATGCGCTGGCAGGAATCGCAGAACAGCACTTGGCCCTCCCGGAGCCCGGCCAGGACCGGGATCCGCAGGCGGGTGCGGCAGCCCGTGCAGGCGCCGTTCTCCACCCGCACCACCGCCCGCCCCTGGCGCCCCTGGAACAGGCGCTTGAACCGGGCCAGGAGGGGCGCCGGCAGGGCCGACTCCAGCTCCTGGGCGCGGGCCTCCAGACGGCCCCGGGCCACCACCTGGTTCTCGTGCTCGGAAAGGAAGATGGCCTTCAGCTCGTCGAACTGCTTCTGGGCCTGCGCCTGGCGCGCCCGCAGCTCCTCGTCCTGGCGTTCCAGGGCCAGGATGCGCAGCTCCGCCTCCTTCAGGGGCTTGGCCGCCGCCTGCCGGTGGCGCTGGCGCTCGTCCAGCTCCCGGATGGCGGCGGTGTACTGGATCTTCTGGGTGGCTCCCTTCACCGAGGCCTTGGCCAGTTCCTCGGCCTTCTGGGCACCGCCCAGCTCGGTGGTGAAGGTGCTCTGCTGGGTCCGGGCGGTGGCCAGGCCCTTGGTGGTCTCCTCCAGCTTCCGGGCCAGGTCCTTGAGTTCCGTGTCCAGGGCGGCCAGGTCGGGGGGGTAGGTGGCCAGATCGCGCTGGATGGTCGCCAAGTTGTCGTGCACGGACTGCAGTTCGATCAGCACCGAAAGGTCGCTCATGGCCTTAGGGTACCCGTATCCAAGCCCGGCGAAGCTCCCTAAAACATCCAACGTCCGGCCCTAATAAAATATTAGTCATTTACACTCAGGTTATTAAATCCCGCTTGACACGATTTCAGGGGTTGGTTACCTTAGCACTCGCTGGTAGTAAGTGCTAACAGCTCCCTCTGTCGGGAACTCATCTAAATCATGGAGGTAATACATGGCTATCAAGCCCCTGTACGATCGTGTCCTGGTCAAGCGTTGCGAACCAGCGGAAACCGTGAAGGGCGGCATCATCATCCCTGACACGGCCAAGGAGAAGCCCATGGAAGCCGAGGTCGTGGCCTGCGGCGACGGGAAGTTCAGCGATGACGGCAAGCGCGTGCCCATGACCGTCAAGGTCGGGAACAAGGTTCTCATCGGCAAGTACACCGGCACGGAAGTGAAGATCGAGGGCATCGATCACGTGATCGTCCGCGAAGACGAGATTCTGGCCGTCATCGGCTAACCATTCCACTCAAGCAAGGAGACACACATGGCTGCCAAGTCCATCGTTTATTCGGAAGACGCCCGCCAGGCGATCCTGCGCGGCGTGAACAAGCTCGCCGACGCGGTGCAGGTCACCCTCGGGCCCAAAGGGCGCAACGTCCTGATCGAGAAGAAGTTCGGTTCCCCGCTCATGACCAAGGACGGCGTCACCGTCGCCAAGGAGATCGAGCTGAAGGAGAAGCACGAGAACATGGGCGCCCAGCTGGTGCGCGAGGTGGCCTCCAAGACCTCCGACGTGGCCGGCGACGGCACCACCACCGCCACGGTGCTGGCCCGGGCCATCTACAAGGAAGGCATCAAGGCCGTGGTGAGCGGCGCCAACACCATGGAGATCAAGAAGGGCATCGACCTGGCCGTGGATGCGGTGGTGGAAGGCCTCGACGCCATCAAGAAGCCGGTGGAGGGCAACGCCATCGCCCAGGTGGGCGCCATCTCCGCCAACGGCGACGAAGAGATCGGCCGCATCATCGCCGACGCCATGGGCAAGGTGGGCAAGGACGGCGTCATCACCGTGGAAGAGGCCAAGGGCCGGGACACCGAGCTGACCGTGGTGGAAGGCATGCAGTTCGACCGCGGCTACCTGAGCCCCTACTTCGTCACCAACCCCGACCAGATGAAGGTCGAGCTGGAGAACCCCCTGATCCTCATCTTCGAGAAGAAGATCTCCAACATGCGCGACCTGCTGCCCCTGCTGGAGCAGGTGGTGAACAGCCGCCGACCGCTGCTGATCATCGCCGAGGACGTGGACGGCGAGGCGCTGGCCACCCTGGTGGTGAACAAGATCCGCGGCACCCTCAACATCGCCGCCGTGAAGGCTCCCGGCTTCGGCGACCGGCGCAAGGCCATGCTTGAGGACATCGCCATCCTCACCGGCGGCAAGGCCGTCACCGAGGACCTGGGCCTCAAGCTCGAGAACCTGAAGCTGGAGGACCTGGGCACCGCCAAGAAGGTCACCATCGACAAGGAGAACACCACCATCATCGAGGGCGCCGGCTCCACCAGCGCCATCCAGGGCCGGGTCAAGCAGATCCGCAGCCAGGTGGACATCTCCACCAGCGACTACGACAAGGAGAAGCTGCAGGAGCGCCTGGCCAAGCTGGTGGGTGGCGTGGCCGTCATCAAGGTGGGCGCCGCCTCCGAGACCGAGATGAAGGAGAAGAAGGCCCGGGTCGAGGACGCCATGCACGCCACCAAGGCCGCCGTGGAAGACGGCATCGTGGCCGGCGGCGGCGTCGCCCTGCTGCGCACCCTGGGCAAGCTGGCCGCCTTGAAGCTGACCGGCGACCAGGCCACCGGCGTGGAGATCGTCAGGAAGGCCCTGGAAGAGCCCCTGCGCCAGATCGCCAACAACGCCGGCGTGGAAGGCTCCGTGGTGGTGAACCGGGTCAAGGAGGAGAAGGGCAACTTCGGCTTCAACGCCGCCACCGGCGAATTCGGCGACATGGTCGCCTTCGGCGTGGTGGACCCGGCCAAGGTGACTAAGTGCGCCCTGCGCAACGCCGCCTCCGTGGCCTCCATGATGCTCAGCACCGAAGCCATCGTGTGCGAGATCCCCGAGGACAAGAAGGCCGGTCCGATGCCCGGCGGGCCGGGCATGGGCGGGATGGAAGACATGTACTAGGTCCGGGCTTCCCGGAGCGCAAGGGAAGGGCCCCCGCGGGGGCCCTTCTTTGTCGTACCTGCCGCTATCCTCTCGACCCTTCCATCCGGAGAGACTGAGTCCAGAGAGGGGCCAGGACTTGGAGTACAATAGCCCTTTTGGAGTCAAGCCGGATGAAGTACCTGATCCAGACCTGGGGCTGCCAGATGAACGACCACGACAGCGAGAAGCTGGCGGGGCTGCTCCAGGGCGAAGGACTGGAGCCGGCCGCGGGGCTGGAGGACGCGGACGTGGTGGTGCTGAACACCTGCTCCATCCGGGAGAAGGCGGTGCAGAAGGTCTACAGCGAGCTGGGCCGCCTGCGGGAGGAGAAGCGCAGCCGGCCCCTGCTGGTGGGGGTGGCCGGGTGCCTGGCCCAGCAGGAGCAGGCCGGACTGTTCCAGCGCGCCCCCCAGATCGACTTCGTGCTGGGCACCATGGCCATCCAGAAGCTGCCCGCCCTGGTGCGCAAGGTCCGGGACGGGGAGCGGCACGTGATGGACACCGCCAGCTACCCGGACGACCACCTGTTCCCCCCCGAGACCACCCGCCGGGCCAGCACCGCCAAGGCCCTGGTGACCATCATCGAGGGCTGCAACCACGCCTGCACCTACTGCGTGGTGCCCACCACCCGGGGGCCCGAGCGGCACCGGCCGCACCAGGACGTGGTGGAGGAGGTGCGCGGGGCGGTGGCCCGAGGCTACCGGGAGGTGGAACTGCTGGGCCAGAACGTGAACAGCTACCAGGGGGGCTGCTCCTTCGCCGAACTGCTGGACCGGGTGGCGGAGGTGGACGGGCTGGAGTGGATCCGGTTCACCACCAGCCACCCCATGAACTTCACCCGGGAGCTGGCCCGGACCCTGGTGACCAACCCCAAGGTCGCCCCGTTCCTGCACCTGCCGGTGCAGAGCGGCAGCGACGCGGTGCTGCGGCGCATGCGCCGGGAGTACACCGTGGCCCAGTACCTGGAGCGCCTGGGCTACCTGGAGGGGGGCCCGGCGGGGCTGAGCCTGTCCACGGACTTCATCGTCGGCTTCCCGGGTGAGACCGACGCGGACTTCGAGGCCACCCTGGCGCTCCTGGAGCAGGTGCGCTACGACCAGTCGTTCAGCTTCATCTACTCCCCCCGCCCGGGCACCCCGGCCCTGCGCCTGAAGGACGACCTGCCGCACCGGGTCAAGCAGGAGCGCCTGGCCCGGCTGCAGGGCCGCCAGGCGGAACTGACCTTCCAGAGCAACCGGCGCCAGGTGGGCGCCCGCCTCCAGGCCCGGGTGGAGAGCCGGGGCCCGGTGGACGGCGGCCACTGGCTGGCCCGCACCGCCAGCTGGAAGAACGTGCACCTGGCGGCCCCGGAGGGCCGGGCGCTGCCGTTCGGGGAGCTGGTCGAGGTGCGCGTCACCGGGGCGAGCCCGCATTTCCTCCGGGCCGAGCTGGCCTAGGCCCGGGTTTCCCGGAACGCAAGGGAAGGGGTGCGCTGGCTTAACGCCAGGCCTGCGCTCCGGTCAGGGCGGCCCGGCCAGGAGCGCCCGGGGCGCCGAGGCCCAGCCCTCCTCCTGGGGAACCCGGTCGAGCGAGGCGAAGGCGCGGGCCCCGAAGGCCTGCCCATCGGCCCAGATCAGGCATTCCCCCAGGTCGGCACGGCCGCCTTCGTAGCGCGCCAGGGCCTGGTGCAGGGCCTCCGCATGGGTGACGGTCACGCCTTCCGCCTCCAGCAAGGTCCGGATGGCCTTGGCCACGGCCGGGCGGGGCAGCTTGCGAACCCTCAGGACCCAGGCCAGCTCCAGGATCGCGAAGGCGGAGACCACCAGGCCGGCCCCGGCACAGGCCTGCGCCATCAAGTCCCGGGCCTGCTCCTGCTGAACCGGATCGTCGCCCAGGGGGCCGCGCGCCAGGACGTTGGTGTCAACGGTGACGGCTGGCATCGTCCAGCTCCTGGATGGATTGCAGGATCGCTTCATCCACAGCCGCGGGTCCGGCGGCGCTGGCGCCATCCAGGGCGTGGAAGAACGCTTCCACGCTCCCCCGGACCGGGCGGATCGAGATGGTGCCGTCGGGCTCCAGGTTCACCTGCAGGGACGCACCCGCGTGGAGTCCGGCCTTGGCTCGAATGGACCTGGGCAGGACCAGCTGACCTTTGGTGCTGAGGGTGACCACTTGGGGCCGGTTCATGGGACCTCCCAATCTCAAGGTAAGACATTTTGTCTTACAGGCAAGAGGAAAGGCTGGTGACCGAGTCCAGGACGGGTCCGGCCTCCGACCTGCCGGCGCTGGTGGGCAAGGCCCGGGCCTGACCGCGATCAGGGCCACGCGAGGTGGCCCTGAAGGGTTGCAGGTTGTTCAGCGGAGCCAAGGATCCCGGCGCTGCTTGAGGGTGGGCCCGGGACTGGAGCCTATGGCTTGGACGGTAGTCCGGACCGGATCACCGGGTGAGGGTCAGGTTGACGGTCGTGGTAGCCGGGGCGGTGTTGGGAGCGGAGGCGGTGATGGTCACCTTGCTCGTCTGGCCCTGGTTGCCCGTGCCGCCGCCGGTGTTGTTGCAGCTCACCAGACCGCCCACCAGGATGAGGACCAGCCCGGTGAGGAAGAACCCCATCCGCCGGCGGGACCGGCGCCCGGCGAGGGGCAGGGTCAGGATGCCGCAGGCCAGGAAGGCCGCGCCGCCCAGCCTGGAGCCCGGGCCGCCGGGAGCGATGGGCCGCAGGCTGGCGTTGGCGGCGGGCGTGGCGGCCAGGGCCGGGTTGTAGGAGATCGTCACGGCCACGGTGATCGGCGACGCCGTCCCGGGGGGCACCTGGGCGAAGGTGACCGTGACTCCCGCCGGCAGGGTGGAGGTCCCGAAGCTGATGGGGCCGCTGTAGCTGCCGGTGTTCAGCACCAGGTTGAAGGTGGTGCTGCCGCCGGGCGCGAGGGTATAGGACGCGCCGCCGGGGGTGGTGAAGGTGAAGGCCGTCTGGGCCACCGTCATGGCCAGGGTCTGGGACACGGAGGCGTTGTTGCCGTCGCCCCCGTAGACCGCGGTGATGGTGTGGGCGCCCAAGGTGGTCAGGTCGTCCGTGGTGAAGGCGGCGTTGCCGTTGCTATCGAGGTTCCCGATGCCCAGGACGGTGGAGCCGTCCGAGAAGGTCACGTAGCCGGTGGGCGTGGGAGCGCCCTCCGCGGAGCTGACGGCGGCGGTGAAGGTGACCTCCGCGCCGGACATGATCGTGGTGCCGGGGGTCGCGGTCAGGGCCATGCCGCTGGCGGACGCGGAGACCATCAGGGCAGCGGAATTGCTGTTGGCGGTGAGTCCACCGTTGCCCGAATAGACGGCGGTGAACGTGTGGGGTCCCGCGGCCAGGCTCGAGGTGGAGTAGGCCGCCACGCCGTTGGCGTCCAGGGTCACGGGGGTGCCCAGGTCGGCGCCGCCGTCCGAGAACTGCACGGTGCCGGCGGAGGTGGTGCCCCCGGCCGAAGTGACCGTGGCGGTGAGGGTCACCGCCTGGCCGAAGGCGGCCGAGGTGGCCGGGTTCAGGCTGAGGGCGACATTGGTGCCGTTGCTGGCGGGGTTGGCGACATCCACGGTGATCCCCTGGGAAACCGGGGAAGGCCCGAAGACCCCGTTACCCAGGTACTGGGCCGTGATGCTGAGGGCGCCGGGCGGCAAGGTGGCGGTGGTGAAGTCGGCCGTGTCGGTGATGGGGTCCACGGCAGCGGAGCCCAGGACTTGGCCATTGACGAAGAATTGCACGTTTCCCGTGGGGCCGGGGGTCCCGGCCGGCAGGCTGAGGGTGGCGGTGAAGGTCACCGGCGCCCCGAACGGGACGGACGCTGCAGAGGCGGCCACGCTGACGGAGGTGCTCAACGGGCTGACGCTGATGCCGGGTGCCGGAGTCGTCGTGCTGGTGCTGCTGGGCAGCCACTGGTTGACCACTCCCGAGTAGCTGGCGGTGAGGGCGTGGTTGCCGGCGCCGGGTGTCCATGCGAAGGATGCCATGCCGAGGTTGTTGACGGGCGCCGGGGTGGGGTTGAGGGGCGTGGCCGCTCCGTTGTCGAAGAAGTTGACCGTGCCGCCGCCGGCGGGGATGGTCGTGCCGCTGACCGTGACCTGGGCGGACAGGGTGACCGGCGTGGTCGTGGTCCACCCGCCGTTGGCGGGGGTGGCCGGGATGCTCAGGGTCGTGGTGGTGGGCTGGCCGGTGTCCAGGCCGATGCCGGTGGCCACCAGGTCCTGGGTGTTGCCGGTGATGTTGAGATTGTTGTCGGTGACGGTGAGGGTGTCGGTCTGGATTCCTCCTTCCAAGGCGGAGAAGATCAGATTCAGCCTTAGGGGAACCCCGGGGGCCACCCCCGTGTTCGAGATGGCGATGCCGGTCTGCACGGGGTTGGTGAGCAGGTCGGCCGACAGCAGGGAGAATTCCGTGCCGGCGAAAACGGGTGTGGACGTGATCACCAGAGGCAGGTTGCCCACGTTGGTGAGCCAGGCGTTGGCCTGCACCGGGGGAGGCGGCACGGGGTTGTTGGCCGTGGCGACGGTCGCGGCGAAGCTGGCGGTTCCGGAGCCGGCGCTCACCTGGATGACCTGGTTGCCAAGATCATCGGCGATGTAGAGAACACCGCCCGGGTCCGCGGCAATGCTGATGGGGCCATTGAAATCGATGGGCGTGCTCAGCCCGGTGAGGTAAAGCGGGTCCGAATAGGGGTAGCCGGTCGGGGTGCGGACGGCCAGCTTGAACTGGCCCGCACCGGGGTCGCTGTAGTAGAGGTTGCCGAAGCTGTCCACGCCGAGGGCCGCGGTGGAGGAGTCATTGAAAAAATCGCCGGCAGGAAGGAGGGGGATGTTTTGCGGCACGTTGATGTTGTAGCCGGCCCCTTCCGGGGTGAATACGCTGACCAGCCCCTGGTTCGCGCTGTTGTAGGCGACGTAGAACGTTCCCGATGCATCCACGGCGAGGCCCAGGGGTGGCGTGGCCGTGTTGGCGAGATTCCACACGATCTCACCCGAACAGTTGAACGAATTGTTCACTGCAAGGCCGGTCAACTTGACGATCTGGTATAAGGGAGCCGCAGCGGTACCGACGTTGTTCTGGTCGGCAACCCAGAGGTTCCCGGCCGCGTCAAACCACAGTTCTGCCGGTTCCACCAGCGTGGTCGATCCTGACAGCGTGACGTTGAGCGTCTGGGCTGCGCTCCCTTTGCCTCCTGGCAACACATAAATGGCCCCGGCCTGACCAAAAGTCTGGGTGGATACGAAGACGTTGCCCTGGCCGTCCACGGCCAAGCCGGTCGGAATCGCAGTTGCAGGGCCGAAACTGACAGATGTGGCCGCCCGGCTGGCGAGATTTATCTCGGTCACGGATCCGCCCGGGCCGGCCGTCGCCACCCAGAGGTCGCCCGTCCCATCGAGGGCGGACTGAACTGGGCTCGCGATTTTGGGGGCCGCAGCGAGGGAGGTGGCCTGGGCATTGTTGAACACGCCCACGGGGGCGTCGGAGATGCCGTAGAGGGGAATGGGATTGGAGGTCGAGGAAGCCGTGGCGACCACCAGGTCGCCCTGGCGCAGGCCGGGGGCCTCCGGGTTGAAGGTGACCGGGAGGGAGAAAAGCTGGCCTGTAGCGACGCTTGTTCCAACCTGCAGGATCGTGGTCGGCAGCCCGGCCACGGACGTGCCCGGGAGGTACTGACCGGCGGGTAGCGACAAGGCCAGGCTGGTGATCGTGCCACTCGCGCCGAAGGTGAAATTCAGCAAGACGGCACCGCTGCCGTTACCGTTCTGGACGTGCCCGAAGGATGCCGAACTGAGCATGATCTTCTCGACCTGGCCGACGCCTGAGTTGGCCAGATAGATCTGGCCCATGGAATCCACCGCCACCCCCAGGGGACCGGTAGCTGAGCCGGCGGGGGCGTAGAGCTGAGAGATGCCGGTATATTGAATGAATGTAAAGGCGCTGGATCCGGTCAGCGCAACAGTCGCCAAGCAATTGTTGTCGTGCTCCGGGATGTAGAGGACCGTCCCGCTGGGGTCGAGTGCCAAGCTGGAGACGGAGCCGAGATCTGTGTTCGCGTTGATGTTGGATGTGAGAGTGTTATTATTGAAATTATAGTAATCAAGGTTGTTGTTGTTATTAACATTAGCGTCTGTAAAATATGCATTTTTGAAAAAATCCACCGCAATACTAGCCGGTGCTGGCGCGTTGACTCCTCCTATGAAATGATGGGCGACAGTAAATCCTCCTCCCGCATTCCCGGTGTTCTTATAGTTAGGTATGAAGTGGGAGAATGGATAGCTGAAATTCCAAATCGTATTCGAAGCCGGATCAGCGCAATACAGGCTGCCATCACTGGGACCAACGGCCAGAGCCCGGGGGGCGAACGTAGGGCCCGTGCCTGTGGTATAGCTGGCCAGGACATACGCAGTGTTGTCACTTGGATCCACCCATATCACACGATTGTTGTCGGGGTCGGCGATGAAAAGGTCCCCAGCGCCATCCACGGCCAGTCCGGTGGGCCGGCCCAGGGCGGGAGCAGGCAGGTTGTTCAGCGCCAGCAGGTTCCAGGTTCCATCCGGTCCCACTTCATAGATTTGTTGGTTGGCTTGGTCGGCAATGTAGGTGTTCCCAGCATTGTCCGCAGCCACGGCGGACGGTATGAAGTTTGTCAAACCCAGGCTCGCGGTGGGTGTCAGGTTCACCGTCGCACCTTGGAAATTCACTGCGTTCCCGGTTACAGGGAACTGCCCCCAGGCCGGACGTGCCAGCCCCGTCAGGGCGAAAAGCAGGCACCCGAGCGGTCCTAATCTGGACAGCCGGGCAGACCACGACAAAGGAGGTCGATCTGACCTATGCATCTTTGGCTCCTCAATAGAACCGTGTTGGGGTTGCATCATGGTGGAAGGACAAAGAGTACCCACCATGGTTGAGCGCACTGATTCAGATGTTCGCCAAGGTTTAATTTCTCAAATGCTCAGCGAATTACTAAGGTTTATGCTTCATTGTCCTCCTGTTATATTTTGGTATGAGTCCTTAATGACTCATGGGGCGTATGCCAAAACATCGGCAATTCCGACCGCCAGTCAATGGTTTTTCAGTTCGCTCCAGAGCCTTTACCTTGTTTTGATGAGATCCGGAACATTCCGGGCTCCTGGAAGCGGCGACGGGCCGGCCCGGGAGGGGCGGCCTGTCGCCGCAGCCAGAGGGGCGGCATGCTTGCGGCTCGCCCCTGAGGGCAAGGCCTGCGAGGAGCCGAAGAACGTCTGACAGGGTCGCCCCTTGCGAGCGAGACTCCAGCACTCGCCAACCCAGACCCAAGCTCTTTCCACTTGTTGGTGTCAACAAACCAGCCGGCCCAGGGCCGCGCGCGCGCCTGGCGGGTGTTCCTGGGGAGGATAGGGGATGGGCATGACTATGGATATGTGTATTTGTTCAGCCATCCCGCGCCCCCTGGAAAGGCTGATATGCGATGGCCTTTTCTTTTCTCCGCGCCTCTCTTCCTCCGCGTCCTCCAGTATTGGATTTTTGCTGGAGATACCGATCCATTCGGGCTATTCCCTCGCCAATCGGCCAATCCATCGAAACAACCATCCTGTGGGGACGCGGAGGAAGGGAGGCGCGGGAAAAGGCCATTGACCCATCAGCCCAAATGGGTCAACGGTGGGCACCCGGCTGAACGGATACCACGGCGCTTCCTACACCTACACCACGTTCCCCTCCTTCTGGCGGATTCCGGGAATACCTGTACCCCCCTGACCTTCAGCGCCGGCGGCGGCCTGGATCTGCCGGCCGGCCCGCGAGGCGCGCCGCAGCCAGGCTTCCTGGTCGGCTCAGCCCTGGCCTTCCAGCAGGTCCAGCAGCGCCACGGCCACGTCCCGGGGGCCATCCGACTCCTGGCCGGGAATGGCCAGCTGGGTGCGGATCTGCCCCACGAAGACACCGTGGTCGAACGCCGCCTTGAAGGTGCGCCGGGCCAGGAGCTCGTGGGCCTCCCGGCACTGGGGGGCACCGAAGGGGTTGGCGAAGTAGCTGGCGGTGAGCCCCGAGGCGCTGGTGGTGCCCTTGGACATGGCCTTGCCGGCGGCGAAGGTGGCCAGGGCGCCCTCCAGGTCCCCCAGGCGCTCCAGCACCGGGTGCCCGGCGTCCGTGGGCTCGTAGTTGTTGGCGTAGAGGATGGCGTCCAGGGGATGTCCGGCCAGGATGTCCTCCAGGCGGGTCACGGGCAGCACCACCCTCGCGTTCACCTTCTGGGGGCTCATGAAGATGGCCCGGTCCAGGCGGGTGAAGGCGTAGCCGTGCTGCAGGTCGTCCAGGCGCACGAACGCCCCGGTCTCGGTGCCGTAGCCCAGGATGCGCCCGTCCGGGGCCACTTCCAGGGAGCCCATGTCGTCGGCGATCACCCGCATCTCCCGGATGCGCTCGGCGCCCAGGGTGCGGAAGGCCTCCAGGGACTCGGACTTGCCGGTGGCGGTGTCGCCGATGATGAGGACGGACCGGGACCGGCCGCTGCGCAGCTGGATGCGCACCATGGCGCCGTGGAAGGGCAGGCGGCCCCGGTCGAGCATGGTGATGTTGTGCAGGGTCAGGGCCATCTTCTTGAGGTAGCCGAAATAGCCGAACCGGGGGGCGCCGGGCACCGCGCCCACCAGGAGCCCCTTGGGGTGCCGGTGGTAGACGGTGGGCACTTCGCCGTAGGCCTGGAGGGCCTCCGGGGGCGCCCCGAACAGGAACAGGGCGTCGGGCCCGGCGGCGATCTGCCGGTCGGTGGCCATGTCGAACAGGTTGGCCAGGGCGCAGCCCAGGCCCACGAACTGCAGGTGCACGTAGATGAAGATCACCAGCGGCCCCACCTGGGCCGGGTAGCACACCCATTCGTCCGGGCTCAGTTCCAGGCCGTCCAGGGGGTTCCGGTCCACTTCGAAGAAGCTGCCGGTGCGGGTGTTGCTGGGGGGATCCAGGATCATGGGCGGATCGATCCACATCTGGCGGATGAAGGGGATCCCCGCCAGGCGCGGGCGCAGGTCGGCGGGCAGGGGGCTGGCCTTGAGCACGGCGATGAGCCCGGCGTTGCAGCCGGCGGGCACCTGCCGGTAGATGCGGGGATGGTCGCCGCTGATGTTCTCGCACAGGTCCCGGTAGACGCCCCGCACCAGGTGGGTGAAGGCTTCGATGGAGGCGGCGAAGGCCCGGTACGGGTTGCGGTCGTGTCCGGAAGGCCCCGGCTCCCCGTGCAGCACCATGTAGCGGTCGAAGCTGCGCCAGAAATTGTAGAAGCCCTCCACGAACTCCAGGAAGGCGCTGCGCCGGGCCGGCGCCAGGAAATCCACCGCCAGGGGCGTGGCCAGGGCGGCGTCCTCCAGGCGGGCCTTGGCCACCGCCGCCAGGACCGCCTGGAACCCTTCCGCCGAGAGGGCGGCAGGGCCGCGCTGGCCCAGAGCCTCCAGGAGCGGGTGGTCGGTCTCCCGCAGGTAGTCCAGCCAGGCGCCGAGGAAATGCAGGAAGGTCTCGCTCTGGATGAACTCCTGGGCGTGCACGCACACCGCCCCGGGCGTATGGAAGATGGCCTGGCGGGCGAACACCTGCAGCTGCTTGTCTCGCATGCGGGATTCCTCAGGGTGGCACGAGCATACTAGGTCCGGAACCCGGACACCAGCCGGGCCAGGCCCTCGGCGGTGACGGAGAGGCGGTCGGAGGTGGCGGCGTTGCCTTCGGTGGTGGTGGACAGCTGGATGCTGGCGCTGGCGTTGGCGGCGGCCTTCTGGGCGCCAAGGTCCACCTGCTGGGCCACTTCCTGGCTGGCCTTGGCCTGCTCCCCGGCGGCGGCGCCGATCTCCATGGACATGGCGGTCACCTGGCTGATGTGCTCCCGGATCTCCGCCAGGGAGCGCACCGCCTCCTGCACGGTGGCCTGGCCCTGGGCCACCGCCTGGTCGCTGCTCTCGATGAGGGTGGCGATCTCCCGGGCGGCCTGGGCGCTGCGCTCGGCCAGCTTGCGCACTTCGTCCGCCACCACCGCGAAGCCCTTGCCCAGGGCGCCCGCCTTGGCCGCCTCGATGGCGGCGTTGAGGGAGAGCAGGTTGGTCTGGCGGGCGATTTCCTGGATCACTTTCACCGCCTGCACCACCCGGGAGGTGGCCTGGGCCACTTCTTCCATGGCGGCCATGGCCGCCTGGCCCGAATGGTCCCCCGCCTCGGTGGCGGCCACCGCCCGGCCGGCCTGCTCCTGGCTGGCCCGCACGTGGCTGGACACTTCGTGGATGGAGGCGGACAGTTCGGTGATGGCCGAGGCCATGCGCTCCACCGAGACGCGCTGGTCCTCGGCGTTGCGGGCCAGCTCCTGGCTGGTGGTGGAGATCTCGTGGGTTGAGCCGGCGAACTCCCTGGCGTTCTCCGCCACCCGCTCGGCGTCGAACCGGATGCGGTTGATGGTGCCCTTGAGCCGGGACTGCATGGACCGCACGGCGGCCAGGACGCTGTCCTGGTCCCCGGGCCGGACGTCCACCTCCACCCGCATGTCCCCTTCGGCCACCCGCCGCATCAGCTGGATGGAGTGCACCGGGTCCCCGCCCATCTGCACGTTCAGCACGCGGATGAGCATCGCCGCCAGGGCCACGCCGCCGGCCAGGCCCAGGAGCCCGCCCACGGCCAGGAGGGTCAGGGCCGGGCCGGGCCCGATCCCGCCGCCCAGGTACAGGGCCGCCAGCAGCGCCAGGAACCAGGCGGTGAGCAGGCCGATGGACAGGCCCAGGCGGGTGCTGTAGGCCAGGCCCCGGAAGGGGATCCAGGGCCGGATGGGGGCGGTGGCTTCGGCCCAGGACACGCCCTGGTTCAGCCGGGCGTAGACCCGCTGCGCTTCCCGGATCTGGCCGCGGCTGGGCTTGCTGCGGATGGACACGTAGCCGGTGATGGCGCCCCGTTCCAGCACCGGGCTGACGTTCGCGTCCACCCAGTAGAAGTCGCCGTTCTTGCAGCGGTTCTTGACGATGCCGTGCCAGGGCTGGCCGGCCTTGACGGTGTTCCACAGGTCGGCGAAGGCGGCCGGAGGCATGTCCGGATGGCGCACGATGTTGTGGGGCTGGCCCAGCAGCTCCTCCCGCCGGAACCCGCTCACCCGCACGAACTCATCGTTCACCATGGTGATGGTGCTGTCGGGATCGGTCATGGAGACGATGTACGCCGCCTCCTGGATCTCGTGCTCGACCTGGGTGACGGGCTGGTTGACGCGCATGCGGCCTCCGGTGATCCTTGGTATCCGTTGCAGAGTCTAGACATTCTACTTGGTTCGGAAAATCCGGACGGTCCCGTTCAGCGGTATACTCATCCCCCCCGAGGACAACCATTGGTTAATAATGGCCTTGCGAGGACCCCTCCCCATGGCGACTGCCCCCCCGCTCTTCCCCGGTGACAGCATGAAGGAACCCTTCCCGGCCGCCCGGGCGGAGGAACCGCGGCACGTCCTGGAGGAGCGCGTGCGGATCCTGGTGAAGGCCGTGGAGCAGAGCCCGGTCTCCATCATCGTCACGGACAACCAGGGCAACATCCAGTACGTGAACCCGAAGTTCTGCCAGGTGTCCGGCTACGCGGAGGCGGAAGTGCTGGGCAAGACTCCCCGCATCCTCAAGAGCGGGCTCCTTTCCGACGAGTTCTACCGGGACCTGTGGCGCACCATCCTGGCCGGCGAGGAGTGGCACGGCGTGTTCCAGAACCGCACCAAGAGCGGGGACCTGGTTTGGGAGCTGGCCTCCATCTCCCCCATCCGGGACGACCGCGGGGTGGTCACCCACTTCGTGGGCGTCAAGGAGGACTTCACGGAAATGAAGCGGCTCCAGGACCGCATGGACAACCTGGCGCACCACGACCAGCTCACCGGCCTGCCCAACCGCACGCTGTTCCAGGACCGCCTCAGGCAGACCCACGTCCTGGCCAGGCGGCGGGGCCGGGGCTACGCCCTGTTCTACCTGGACCTGGACGGCTTCAAGGGCGTGAACGACACCCACGGCCACGAGCGGGGCGACCGCCTGCTCCAGGAGGTGGCCCGGCGGGTCAGCGCCTGCGTGCGCGAGACGGACACGGTGGCGCGCGTCGGCGGGGACGAGTTCATGGTGATCCTGGCGGACCTCCAGGACCGCGACACCGCCGCCAGCATCGCCCGGCTGATCACCGAGGCCGTCATCGGGCCCATGGACCTGGACGGCGTCACGGTCACCATCGGGGTGTCCATCGGCATCGGCTTCTGCCCCCGGGACGCGGACGACCCGGACCGGGTGGTCTCCTGCGCCGACGCCGCCATGTACCGGGTGAAGAACCAGCGCAAGAACGGCTTCGCCTTCTGGGAGCCGTGAGCACGTGGCCGGGCGGCCGGCGGCGCGGGGCAAGCCCGATGTCATCCTTCGCTATAATCAGGCCCGGAGACCTTTCATGGCCCCAGTTCCAGTACCTGAACCCACCCTGCGCCGCCTGCCCAAGTACTACCACTACCTCCTGAGGGTGCAGGGGACCGGCCAGGAGATCATCTCCGCCACCCAGATGGCCGAGGACCTGGGCATCCACCACACCCAGGTGCGCAAGGACCTGGCGGCCACCGGGAGCCAGGGCAAGCCCAAGGTGGGGCACCGGGTCGGGGACCTGCTGGTCTCCATCGAGTCCTTCCTCAACTGGAACAATTTCTCCGAAGCCTTCCTGGTGGGCGCCGGCAACCTGGGTTCGGCCCTCCTGGGCTACACGGATTTCGAGAAGGCCGGCATCCGCATCGTCGGCGCCTTCGACAGCAGCCCCGCCAAGGTGGGCACGCGCATCCACGGAGTGCCGGTGCACGCCGTGGCCCAGTTCGAGGAGCTGGCCCGGGAGCGGCACATCGCCGTCGGCATCCTGACCGTCCCGGCGGACCGGGCCCAGCAGATCGCCGAGACCATGGTGCGCAGCGGCATCCAGGCCATCTGGAACTTCGCCCCCATCACCCTGGCCGTGCCCGCGGAGATCATCGTGGAGAACGTGGAGCTGTACGCCAGCCTGGCCATCTTCTCCCGCAAGCTCGAGGAGCGCCGCAAAGCCCGGGCGGCGGGGGCGCCGTTCTCGGTGTGAGGACGGGCGGGCGGTACGGGTCAGTCCTTCTCCAGCCGGGAGAAGATCCAGCCGCCGATGGCGGCGCCGATGAGGGGGGCGATCCAGAACAGCCAGAGCTGGCCCAGGGCCCAGCCGCCGTCGGCGAACGGCGCCACGCCGGTGGAGCGGGCGGGGTTGACGCTGGTGTTGGTGACCGGGATGCTGATCAGGTGGATCAGGGTCAGGCACAGGCCGATGGCGATGGGGGCGAAGGCGGCGGCGGCCCTGGCGGAGGTGGCGCCCATGATCACCAGCAGGAAGAAGCAGGTCATCACCACTTCGCACAGGAAGGCCGCGCCCAGGCCGTAGCCGCCGGGGCTGTGGGCGCCGTAGCCGTTGCTGGCGAAGCCGCCGGCGCTGAACCCGGGCTTGCCCGAGGCGATCAGGTAGAGGATGGCGCCCGCCGCCAGCGCCCCCAGCACCTGGACCACCCAGTAGGGGACCAGGTCCTTCCAGGGGAACCGCCCGCCCACCGCCAGGCCCAGGGTCACGGCCGGGTTCAGGTGGCAGCCGGAGATGGGCCCGATGGCGAAGGCCATGGTCAGGAGGGTGAGGCCGAAGGCCACGGCGACCCCGTGCAGGCCGATGCCCAGGGCCGGGAAGGCGGCGGCCAGGACCGCGCTCCCGCATCCCCCCAGCACCAGCCACAGGGTGCCGAGAAATTCCGCAGCAAGCCGTTTGCTCATGGGCATGAATCCTCCAAGATTTGGGAAGAACCCGAGCATAGACCAAACTGGGGAATATCAGGGATGGAAAATTCGTCCGGGCTCCGGGTCAGCCCAGCAGGTCCGCCAGGGCCTGGTCCACCCGGGGGAACCGGAACTGGAAGCCCAGGCGTTCGGCGGCGCGGGGGTAGACGAAGTTCCCCTGGAGCAGCATGGCTTCCCCCATCTCCCCCAGGCCCAGGCGCAGCGCTGCGGCGGTGAGCCAGCCCGGCACCGGCAGCATGGGCCGCCCCAGGCGGCGGCACAGGGCCCGGGTGAACGCTTCGTTGGTGACCGGCGCGGGCGCGGTGGCGTTCACCGGGCCCCGGCAGGCGGGGTTGGCGGCCGCTTCCTGGATCAGGCGCACCAGGTCGTCCACGTGGATCCAGCTGATGCCCTGCTGGCCGCCGCCCAGCCGGGTCCCCAGGCCCAGCCGCGCCGGCAGCGCCAGGCGGGGCAGGGCGCCGCCGTCCCGGGCCAGGACCATGCCCAGGCGCAGCTTCACCACCCGCACTCCGCAGGCCGCGGCGCCGTCGGCGGCCGCTTCCCAGCGGCGGCACAGCTGGGCCAGGAACCCGGTGCCGGGCCCGGCGGACTCGTCCAGGGGACGCTCGTCCATGGGGCCGTAGTAGCCGGTGGCGCTGGCGTTCACCAGGGCTCCCGGCCTGGTCTGGAGCGCCCCCAGGGCGTCCACCAGGCGCTCTGTCGCGCCCACCCGGCTCGCCACCAGGGCTTCCCGGCGGGAGGCGCTCCAGCGCCGCCCGGCGATGCCTTCCCCGCACAGGTTGACCACGGCGCCGGCCCCTTCCAGGGCGCCCGGAAGGTCCCGCCAAGGCCTGAGCAGGACCCCTTCCGGCAACCCGGCCACGCGCTCCGCGCGGCTCAGCAGGGTCACCCGGGTGCCGCCCGCGGCCAGGAACGCCGCCAGGTGCCGCCCGACCAGGCCCGTGCCGCCCGCCACCGCCACCTGGTCCAGTGTGCCGCCCGCGCCCATGGGTCAGGTGGCCGCGTGGACCCAGTTGAGCAGGGTCACGTAGTCGAACACCGGGATGCCCAGTTCCCTGCGGATGGCCTCGGAGCAGGGGGGGAGGTCCGTGCATTCCACCACGATGGCCCGGATGCCGGGATGCTGGCGGACCAGGTTCCGCACCGTCCCGATGACTTCCTCCTTGAACCTGGCCACGTCCAGGACCGCGTCCGGGTCCTGGCGCACCTTCTTGAATTCGCCCACGTCCTCGATCCCGGTGATGAACACCGGCATGGACCGGGTGATGCCCGCCTGCTCCAGGTGGGCCCAGGTCAGGTGCCTCTGGTCGGCGGTGACGATCCCCACCGCCGCTCCCCGGCCCAGCATGCGCAGCACCACCGGCACCTGGAGCAGGCTCGAGGTGCACACGGGCAGGTCCACCGCGTCGGCCAGTTCCTTCTGCATGATGATGTTGAACCCGCAGCTGGCGCTGATGAACCGCACCCCCGATGCGGCCAGGGCGCCGGCGGCGCTGACGGTCCGCTGGACCAGGCCCGGGTCGAAGTGCTCGATCAGGGACCCGTAGTTCGCCCCCGGCACGTCCCGGAACCGCACCGGGAAGGCGAACGTGTCCGGGTGCATGACGTTGCCGGGCATCTGCTCCAGCTGGGTCAGGGTCACCCCCTGGCCAGTCTGCCACTTGAGAATGCCTACCGGTTTCCCGGCCTGGTCCTGGCCCATCGGTCGTCCTCCTTCACTGGGCGCAACGGTACACCATCGCGTTGACGTTCATGCCCGCTCCCACCGAAGCGAACACGGCGGTGGCGCCGCTGCCGAGAATGTGCCCCGGGATCTTGCCCCGCTGCATGAGGTCCAGGAGGGTGGGCAGGGTGGCCACGGAGCTGTTGCCCAGCCAGGAGATGGTCATGGGCATGACGCCGTCGGGGATCTTGTGCAGGCCGTACAGGCGGTACACGCGCTTGAGGATGGCGTCGTCCATCTTGCCGTTGGCCTGGTGGATCAGCACCTTGTCCACCTGCTCCAGGCCCACTCCGGCCCCCTCCAGGCTCTGCTGCACCACCCCGGGCACGGTGGCCAGGGCGTACTCGTAGAGCTTGCGTCCCTGCATCTTCAGGCACAGGTGGTCGACCGCGTCGGGGTTGAAGGAGGCGCCCATCCACAACAGGCGGGCGTGGTCCAGGGTGTCCGAGCGCGCCGCGTGGGCGAGGATGCCCACCGGTGTCTCGCTCTCCCGCGCTTCCACCACCACCGCCCCGGCGCCGTCGGCGTAGATCATGGAATCCCGGTCGTAGGGATCGGAGAGGCGCGAGAGCGTCTCGGTCCCGATCACCAGGGCCCGGCGGGCGTCCCCGGAGCGCAGGTAGTAGTCCGCCTGGATCACCGCCTGCAGCCAGCCGGGACAGCCGAACGCCAGGTCGTAGCAGACGCAGGCGGGGCTGGCGATGCGCAGCTGCTCCTTGACCCGGGCGGCCAGGCTGGGCACCAGGTCGGAACGGCGGTTATCCGCCCGCACGTCGCCGAAGTTGTGGGCCACGATGATGTAGTCCAGGGTCTCCGGATCGGTTCCGGCCGATTCCAGGGCCCGCTCCCCCGCCGCCAGGGCCAGGTCCGAGGCCACCTGGTGGTCGGCCACGTACCGGCGTTCGGAGATGTCGGTGATCTCCTTGAGCTTGGCGACGATGCGCGGGGTGTCTTCCGGGCGGAAGCTCCGGCCGTAGTCCTCGAAGAAGGTGCGGTCCAGGAACGCGTCGTTCCCGACCGTCCGGGACGGGATGCAGCTGCCGGTACCGACGATCACGGTCCAGGGGCGGCCGGCCCCGTTGCCAGTGGACACTTGGGCAGAAGCCATGACACCCCCCCCATGGATTCTAGCCGGGGATCCGCTAGGCCACCCAGCCTTCCTTGCGGATTCCTCCGTCGATGCCCACCACCACGGCCCTGATGGGCGCCTTGCGCCGGGCGCGCTGGGCGGCCATCTGGGCCAGGCGCAGCAGGCCGCCGCAGCAGGGCACCTCCATGATCATCACGGTGATGGTGCCCACCTGGGCTTCGTCGATGAGGGCCGTGAGCTTGTCCAGGTAGATGTCCTGGTTGCCGTCCAGTTTCGGGCAGGCGATGGCCAGCTTCTTCCCGGGCAGGTGCTTCTGGTTGAAGTCCGGCAGGGCGAAGGCGGTGCAGTCGGCGGCCAGGAGCAGGTCGGCGCCCTGGAACGCCGGGTTCGCGGGGGCGATCAGGTGCAGCTGCACCGGCCACTGGCTGAGCTGGCTCTCGGCCCCATCGGCCAGGACCGCCGCCGGTTTCGGCGCCAGGGTCCGGGGCGCCGAGCCCGGGCAGCCGTGGGGGTGGACCTGGGCCGGCCGCGCCGGAGCCCGGAATTCCGGGGCCGGGACCCCCAGCTTCCCCAGGTAGGCCAGGGCCTGGTCCAGGCAGGCGGTCTGGGCGTGGTCGTGCAGGTGCTTCAGGTGCGCCCGGAGGGTGTTGACGCCCATGGGCAGGATGGTGTCGAGGGTCCTGCGCTCGTCGTACGGCGCCGCCTCCCGGGTCTCCAGGGTGATGGCCCCGCGGGGGCACTCGCCGATGCAGGCGCCCAGCCCGTCGCAGGTGATCTCGCTCACCAGCCGCGCCTTGCCGTCGATCATCTGCAGGGCCCCCTCCGGGCAGCCCTGGGCGCACAGGCCGCAGCCGTCGCACTGGTCTTCGTCGATGCGGATGATCTGGCGTTCCATGGGGACCCCCGGTGAACCAAGCATCGCCGGGAAGGAAAAGGTTGGCCTTGATTCCGATCAAGAATTCCGAAAAAGGTCCCGGGCCCCCGCGAGGCTTTTCCTCCGGCGCCGGCGACGGCAAGATGGAAGTCCGGATTTCCCCCCGCTCCATTCCTGGGACCTGCCATGGCCAAGAAGACCGACGACCAGCCCGAAATCATCTACTCCATGATGCGGGTCAGCAAGTACTACAACAACAAGCCCGTGATAAAAGACATCTCCCTGTCGTACTTCTACGGCGCCAAGATCGGCGTGCTGGGCCTGAACGGCGCCGGCAAGTCCACGGTGCTGCGGATCATGGCCGGGGTGGACCGGGACTTCAACGGCGAGGCGGTGCTGTCCAAGGGCTACACCACCGGGCTGCTGGAGCAGGAGCCGAAGCTGGACGACAGCAAGACCGTGCGGGAGGTGGTGGAGGAGGGCGCCGCCGGGAAGGTGGCGCTGCTGAGGGAATACAACGAGATCAGCGAGAAGTTCGCGGACCCGGAGGCGGACATGGAGACCCTCCTGGCCCGCCAGGGGGAACTGCAGGAGCGCATCGACCACCTGGACTGCTGGGACCTGGACAGCCAGCTGGAGCAGGCCATGGACGCCCTGCGCTGCCCGGACCCGGACACCCCGGTGCAGGTGCTCTCCGGGGGGGAGCGCCGGCGGGTGGCCCTGTGCCGCCTGCTGCTGCAGAAGCCCGACATCCTGCTCCTGGACGAGCCCACCAACCACCTGGACGCGGAGTCGGTGGCCTGGCTGGAGCAGCACCTGCTGCGCTACGCGGGCACGGTCATCGCGGTGACCCACGACCGCTACTTCCTGGACCACGTGGCCGGCTGGATCCTGGAGCTGGACCGGGGCGAGGGCATCCCCTGGAAGGGCAACTACTCCAGCTGGCTGGAACAGAAGCAGGCCCGGCTGGCCCTGGAGGAGAAGGGCGACGCCCGGCGCCAGAAGACCCTGCAGCGGGAGCTGGAATGGATCCGCATGTCGCCCAGGGGCCAGCACGCCAAGAGCAAGGACCGGATCGACCGCTACGAGGCCATGCTCGGCGAGGAGAACGCCCAGCGGGAGAAGGACCTGGAGATCTTCATCCCCCCGGGGCCGCGCCTGGGGGACGTGGTGGCCGAGCTCAAGGGCGTCGCCAAGGGCTACGGGGACAAGATGCTGTTCGAGAACCTGGACCTGGCCATCCCCCCCGGAGGCGTGCTGGGGATCATCGGCGCCAACGGCGCCGGCAAGACCACCCTGCTGCGCCTGCTCACCGGCCAGGAAGGGCCGGACTCCGGGGAGATCCGGGTGGGCTCCACGGTGAAGATGGCGGTGGTGGACCAGCTGCGCCAGGGCCTCGACCCGGAGCGGAGCGTGTTCGAGGCGGTGTGCCCCGGGGGCGAGCTCATCGAGCTGGGCGGGAAGCAGGTCAACGGGCGGGCCTGGCTGAGCCGGTTCGGGTTCACCGGCGAGGCCCAGCAGAAGAAGGTGCGGGAGCTTTCCGGCGGCCAGCAGAACCGCCTGAACCTGGCCCTCACCCTCAAGAGCGGCGCCAACGTGCTGTTCTTCGACGAGCCCACCAACGACCTGGACGTGAACACCATGCGCGCCCTGGAGGAGGCCATCGAGAACTTCGCCGGCTGCGCGGTGATCGTCAGCCACGACCGCTGGTTCCTGGACCGCCTGGCCACCCACATCCTGGCCTTCGAGGGCGACAGCCGGGTGGAGTTCTTCGACGGCAACTACACCCAGTACGAGGCCTACCGCCGGGAGCAGCTGGGCCTGGACGACCGGCCCCACCGCATCCGCTACCGGAAATTGACCCGCTGATGGGCGACCAGGCTCGCGTCGTCGAGGGTGAAGTCCGTGGTGCGGCCGTACCGGTAGGATGAGGCCACGAACGACAGTTGCACCTTCTGCCCCAGGTACGCTCCCATGTTGACGGCGCAGGGGAGGTAGCCCGCGCCCTGGTCCAGGTTGGTCCAGGTGCCCAGGATGGCCAGCTTCCCGCCGGCGCCGGGGGCCCGGAACCCGCTGTTGCAGGGCCGGCGCGGCAGGTCGTGCAGGGACACCACCCCTTCCACCACGTCCCCCAGGTCCCCGGGAATGGCCGGGGGGGCGGCGTTGGCCTGGCGCAGGACCCCCTGGACCCGGAACCGGCGGATGGGGGTCCGGAAGGCCCGCTCCACCTGGCGCACGGTCCCGGAGAAGGTCACCGCGAGCCGGCCCGCCGCCACCTGGTCGATGCGGAACCCCTCGCCCTGGAGCCAGGCGGCGACCCGCTCCAGGCCTTCGGTCGGGACGCCGAAGGCGGCGCCGAACTGGTCGGGAGTCAGCCACCGGTGGTAATCCGGGGCGAGGGGATCGTGCAGGTCCCCCAGGAGCCGTTCCAGGCGGTCCTCGGCGCCGGGCGGCGGCTTGAGGGCGAGGATCATGCGCTCCATGGGCGCGTCCGGATCCGCCGGCCCCAGGTCCCGGGCCTGGGCCAGCAGCGGCTGGACGCCTTCGGGGAGGGACGGCCGGGCGGGATCCGCCTCCTCCAGCGAGGGTTGGAGGGGCGGCGCCTGGGCGGACAGGTGGGCCGGGAAGGCCAGGGCGAGCCCCAGCAGGGAGGTGCAGGAACGGGAGTACCGGCGAAGCAAAGGGATCTCCAGCGGATAAGGGTCTGTAAAAGAGGTCTGGACGGCCCGCGGCCAGGCGCCCCGGGCGGTTGTATAAAGTCAAATCACGGATTTCAGTTCACGCCGGGGGCCAGTATGGAGCAGTGCCCGGCCCCGGGGGCAGGAAATGTTGGGGTCGGTCAGGTCCCTCCATTCGCCCGGCCGTTCCGTCCTCCTCCCGCCTGGATCCGGCGCGCCTGGACGCCCGCGAAAGGTCTACTGCGAAGGTGCGGCGGGCGCTTCGATGGTCAGTTCCCGGACGTTGCACCCCAGGAGTTCGCCCGTGCCCTTCTGCATGATGAGGAAGGTGCGTTCCAGGTCTTCCTGCCTCAGGTCCGGATCGAACCGGTACGAGCAGGTCCGGTCGCCCCGGCATCGGCGTTCGAGGGTGAACCCGATCCGCTTCCCCTTGGCGTCCCGAAGGTACAGCGGGGCCTGGAAGCTCCTGCCGGCGGTCATCAAGGCGGTCCTGGGCGCTTCCGGCTCCAGCAGCAGCACGGTTCCCTGGGGGATGTCCACCTCGGTCCCCGGGTCCACCTGGCCCACCGGCTTGACCTCCCGGCCCGTACCGTCCAGGCCGAGGATGCGCAGGCGGCCCACCAGCTTGGCTTCCGGCGCCATGCCCAGGGCCCAGCCGCCGGTGCTGGTGTTGTAGATGGGGAACCCCTTCTCGTTCAATTCCCGGAACCTGGCCTTGAGGGCCGGGGTCAGGGGCGCGGCCTGGGCGGACAGAGTGAAGGACGGGACGGCCAGGAAGGTGCCGGCTAACAAAAGAATTGTATGTTTCATCATTTGTACCCTTGCCCTTTTTTTATGTGTCAATGTTTATAGGGAATGATTAAAGAGTCTCCATTAAAAATAACTAATAATACATCCCATGGCAACCAGTTGCAGCTGCCCCTGCACGTCCAAACGGAAGCCACCGGGCTCCATCCAGAGGAAGCCCGGTGGCTGGCTGCGTGAACCGGGGCGGCCCGGAATTCCTCACCTGGGCGGGATGGAGGGACCCGCGCCCCCCCGTACCCCGTTCCCTACGCGATGGCCTTGTTGGCCGTGAGGTCCCAGCCGGAATTGACGTTGCCGCCGCCCTGGCCGTCCGTGCGCTTTTGCTGGGTGTAGGTCCACCTGATCTTCCCGTAGCTGAACTTGATGACTTCCGACGGGAAGCCGTCATCGCCGGCCTGGCCGGAGGCTTCCACCTTGGACACCAGGGCCTGCTCCAGTTTCACCTCCAGGTATTTCATCTTGTCGCCCCCGGCCCGGCACAGTTCCAGGGTGATCTCCTTGAGGTGCCTGCCGGTGCAGCAGGCTTCGTACAGCTTGGGGCTGGCCTTGTCCAGGTGGTGGCGGATGTCGAAGGTGCCGTGGTTCACCCGCTCCGCCGTGGCGCCGCCGGTGGAACTGGCGGTGGCGGAAGCCGGCTGGTCCAGGCGGTGGGCGAACGACACCACTTCGATCCAGTCCTTGTGCTTGTCGTCCGAGCTCTCGCCCGGGATTCCGTCGATCTTGAGGAAGGCGTCAAACGCCATGGGAACTCCTTTATGGAAAGGGGTTGGGTGGAAAACAGGGAAGCGGCCGGCGCCCGGGTCACCGGGACGATCGGGGCAGTTCGGCCACCAGGCGCAGGGACACGGTCAGCTCGTCCAGCTGGAAATGCGGGCGGAGGAACGCCGCGGCCCGGTAGACGCCCGGCTTGCCGGGCACGTCGGCCACTTCCACGTGGGCCTCCCGCAGGGGGAACTTGGACTTGGCCTCCTGGGAGGCGGAGTCGTCCAGGAGGACGTACTGGGCCAGCCAGGCGTTCAGATGGTCCTGCACCCCTTGGCGGGAAGCGAAACTGCCGACCTTGTCGCGCATGATCGCCTTGAGGTAATGGGCGATGCGGGAGACCGCGAAGAGGTACGGCAGTTGGGTCGAAAGCCGCGCGTTGGCGTTGGCGGCTTCGGTCTGGTAGGTCTTGGGCTTCTGGGCGGACTGGCCGGTGAAGAAGGCGGCGTAGCCGGTGTTCTTGCAGTGCACCAGGGGCATGAAGCCCAGGTCCGAGAGCAGCTTCTCGTTGCGGTCCGTGACGGCCACCTCGGTGGGGCACTTGAGGGCGATCTCGCCGTCGTCGGTGCGGAAACAGTGGGTGGGCAGGCCCTCCACCAGGCCCCCGCCCTCGACCCCCCGGATCGCCGCCAGCCAGCCGTACTCGGCGAAGGCCCGGGTGAGGCGGGCGGCGTAGGCATAGGCCGCGTTGGTCCACAGGTACTTGCCGTGGTCGCTGCCGTCCACGTCCTCCCGGAAATCGAAGGCCTCCGCCGGCACCGTCTGCGGACCGTAAGGCAGCCGCCCGAGGGTCCGGGGCACCACCAGGCCCACGTAGCGGGCGTCCTCGGATTCCCGGAAGGATTTCCACTTGGCGTAGTCCACCGTCTCGAACAGCCTGGCCAGGTTCCTGGGCCTGCCCAGCTCCGCGAAGGTGTCCAGGCCGAACAGGCCGGGGCCGGCGGCGGCGATGAAGGGGGCATGGGCGGCCGCCGCCACGTGGGACAGCTCCTCCAGGAGGCGGAAGTCCTCGGGCCCCCGGCCGAACTCGAAGTCGCCCACCAGGGCGGCGTAGGGCGCGCCGCCGAAGGTCCCGTATTCCTCCTCGTAGACGGCCCGGAACAGGGCGCTCTGGTCATAGTCGGGCGCGGCCCGGAAGTCCTTGAGCAGGTCCTGCCTGGAGGCGTTCAGGACCTTGATCCTGAGCATGGGGCCGGTCTCCGACTGGGTAACCAGCTCCTTCAGGCCGCGCCAGGACGCCTCCAGGCGCTGGAAGTCCGGATGGTGAAGGATGGCGTTCAGCTGATCCGAGAGCATCTGGTCCAGTTCCGCCACCCGGGCGTCGATGCTGGTGGCCAGGTCCCGGTCCAGGCCGACGGTGCCCTGGTGCACCTCCGCCGCCAGCTCGCGGATGAGGTCGCCGGTGCGGGTCTTCTCCGCATCGCTGGCGGCGAGCCGGCTGGCCTCCACGATGGCGTCCAGGAGCCCCTGGGACGCTTCCGGGGCCAGGGCTCCGGGGCGGGGTTCCCGGGCCGCGGGCCGATCCTGGGCCGGCATCATGGCTCACCGTCCCGGCCGGCGCCGCGGCCCCGGGCGAGGGCCCGCAGCTGCTCGGCGTCCCGCACCACTCCGTCCAGGAGTTCCTCCAGCCGGTCGTTGCCCACCAGCTTGTCGCGCAGGTCCGCCAGGCGGCCGCGCACTTCCAGCAGACGGCGCAGAGGCTCCACCTGGCGCGCCACCCCGGCCGGCTCGAAGTCCTCCATGCGCTGGAACCGCAATTCCAGGCCCAGCCGGCCGCCGTCGTCCTGCAGCCGGTCCTCCACCTGGAGTTCCAGCCGGGGGGCCATGCCTGCCAGGACGTCGTCGAAGGTGTCCTTGTCGATCTGGATGAACTTCCGGTCCTTCAGGCGCGGCGGCGGCTCCTTGGGGTGGCCGCCGTAGTCGCCGACGACTCCCAGCACGAAGGGGAGTTCCTTGGTTTCGACCGCATCGCCCACCTCCACGTCGTAGGTGATCTGGACCCGCGGCGGGCGGTCGCGCTCGAGTTTCTTCTGGGTGTTGTCTAGGGTCATGTCGGGGTTCCGTGGCAAGAGAGTTGGCAAAGGGGCGGGCCCGGCCCTCCGGGCCCGCGGGGCGGCTCAGCGGGTGATCCTGGCCGGCAGGGAATGCTGGCGGAGGGCCGCCAGGCGCAGGGGGTCCGGGCCGCTGACCCGGCGCAGGAGGAAGCGCACCGCCCGGGCCTGGCCGCCCGTGCCGGAGAAGCGCCATTCCAGCAGGCTTTCCGGAGCTTCCGGGCGCTCGATCCGGCACTGGGCCAGGAGCCGCATCAGGCCCAGGCGGCCCGGGGCGTTGCGCACCTCGGCGCCGGCCCCCTGGAGGGTGACCGCCTGGATCCGGGCGCCCTGGGCCGGTCCGGCCCCGGGCCAGGCGAACCCGGTCCAGGACAAGGGCCCGTTGCGGTAGCGCAGGGTCTGGCCGTCGATCTCCAGGAGGATTTCGCTCAGGCCCGGATCGGGCACGGGCTGCAGTTCGAACCGGGACGGGCCGCCGTCCCCCAGGCAGGCGCCCGCGGCGCAGAGGCGCGCGGCGCCCGCCAGGAAGGCCGGGCTGAGCGCCAGGCTCCGGCCGCCCCAGCCCCGGGGCGCCAGGCGGTCGCCGTCCCTGGCCGCCAGCGCCCCCAGGTGGGTGTCCAGGAAGCGCGGCAGGATGCCCTCGCCGGGCTTCAGGAAGCGCAGGATGTCGGCCATGGGGGCGTCGTTCTCCGAGTCGGAGAAGGGGTACTTGCCGGCCAGGCCGGTCCAGGGGCCATAGACCTGCTGGGCCCAGGCCTGTTCCAGGTCCCCCCCGGCCCCGGGCAGCAGGGCCGCGTAGGCCTGGGTGAACGGGCGCAGCAGCAGCGGGCGCAAGGCGCCCTGCCCATCCCCGTCCGTCCCCAGGGCTTCCACCCACTGGCGGCCTTCGGCCAGCTCGGCGGTGCCTTCGAGGGTGGCCTGGAGCCACTGGCGCGCCGCCCGGCCGGCGTCGGGCCCGCACAAGGCCTGCAGGCGCGCACGCACCTTCTGCAGCCGTTCCAGGTAGGCGTCCAGAGGCGGGGGCCCGGCTGGCCCGGTCGCCACCAATGCCGCCACCTGGGCGTACTGGGCCCCCAGCAAGCCGGGCTCCGCCGGCCGGGCCGGCTCCGGTCCCGCGGGGCGCCCCAGCAGGCGCCCGGTGCGTTCCAGCACCTTGCCCTGGGCCGAGCGCAGGGTGACGCTCCAGCCGGAAGGGTTGTCCCAGGAAGTCTCCTGGGCCGCACGGGCCAGCACCCGCTTGAGGGCCGACGCCTGGGGATCGGCCAGCCGCCCCAGGGCGGCGGCCGCATCCGCCGCCCCGGGGCAGGGGCGCACGTCCAGGCCCTGCAGGAACCGGGCCCAGGCCCTGGCGTAATCGGCCTTGTAGAGGGCCTCCAGGCGCACCCGGCGGGTCTCGGCGTCCTCTCCGGGCGACCCTTCGGCCGCCGCCTCCAGCACCCAGTCGGTCCCTGGCCAGGGTCCGCCGCCGGCCTCCCGGAAGGCTTCCCGGAAGAAGCCTTCCCAGGCCTCCCGGGTGAAGCTCCCGGGCACGGCGCAGCCCGGGGGCACCAGGTCCCGGTCCTGGCGCTGGAGGATCCGGGCCAGGGTCAAGGGTTCGAAGCGGGCGTCGCCCCGGGCCCGGAGTTCGGCGTAGACGTCTTCCAGGGGCGTGCGCGGGCGGACCGTGCCTCGCAGGCGCGTCCGCACCCGGGCCACCAGATCCGGGCGGGGGCTGAGCACCGGCAGGTCCGGCTCGCCCAGCTGGTCCAGGTAGAAGGCCAGGACGGGGCCGCCCGGGGCCGGGCTCGGGCCGGAGCTTTGCCGGGCCCGCAGCCAGGGATCCCAGAGGCGGGGCAGCTGCTCCTCCAGGTGCGCCCGGTCCCGGCGCTCCCGCCGGCACAGCATCAGGTAGGTCTTCAGGGCCTGGTACGCCGGCTCCGGATCCGGGCCGGCCGCCCGTCGCCGGGCTTCGCGGGGCACGGGTCCGGGCCCAGCGGCGGCGGCCAGGATGCGCTCCAGCTGCTCTCCCACCGGTTCCAGCAGGGCCTGGCGCAGCCCGGCGAAATACCGGGCCCGCAGGGCCCGCTCCGCCCGCCGGCCGGTGTACAGGCCCCACCTCAGGCCCAGGGGCCGCCCCTGGCGCCGGTGGCGGGCCAGTTCCTCCAGGCGCGGCTGCAGGACCGCCAAGGCTTCCAGGCGCCCGGCGAGGGTGCCGTCCGCTTCCAGGGCGCGGGCCTCCAGGACGGCCGCCCGGGCTTCCCGCACCAGGTTCAGGTTGCCGGCGAACGACCAGGTCCACGCGCCCGCCAGGAGCGCCAGCCCGGCCAGGGCGGCGACGGCGCCCTGGCCGGCCGGGAACGGGGCCCGCCGCCGGTCGGGCACGACCACCTGCCGCAGCAGCTCCTCCAGGAACCAGGACCGGTCCGGGCCGGGCGGTTCCTCCAGGCTGACCGGCGGCAGGCCGAACAGCGGGGCGGTCCGCAGGGCCGCGGAGATCCGTGGCCCGGATCCCGGCCGGGCGCTGGTGAAATGGAACGCCCGCAGGCAGGGCGCCGGGTGGTAGGGGTCCGGCTCGTCCAGGGCGGCCGCGAAGGCGCGCAGGCCCTCGCCCAGGGCGCGGAACTCGAGGGGGAAGGATGCCTGGGCGGCGCCCGCGGCGGGGCTCAGCCGGTCCGCCGCGGCCTCCTCCATGCCCCGGCACAGCTCCTGGAACCGTTCGTCCACGCGCCGCGCCAGGCCCGGGCCGGGGCCCGCCGGCAGGACGGCGCCCCAGGCGGGGGTCCGGGCGTCCTCCGGCAGGCTCCCGAAGAACCCGGTGAAGCCCCGCAGGCGGTCCATCTGGGTCACCACCAGGTACACCGGGACCCGCCGGCGGAAGATCCGCTCCATCTCCCCCAGGGCCTGGCGCACGTGCCGCGCCTGGGCGGCCGCGCCCGGCCCCAGCAGGTCCCCCGCCCCCATCGCCAGGAGCACCCCGTCCAGGGGCTGCCTGGACCGGTGGGCCTTGAGCAGCCGCAGCAGGTCCAGCCAGGCCTCCCGGTCCTCCCGGTCCAGGCCGCAGCCCCCGGGAGTGTCCAGCAGCACCGCCTCGGGGGAGAAATGCCAGCCGCACAGGGCCGGCGAGGCAGCGCCGGGCTCCCGGGCTTCGGTTCCGGCCAGGGTGCGCCGGATGTCGGTCCCTTGCACCAGGCTGGTCTTCCCGGACCCGGGCGCGCCCAGCACCAGGTACCAGGGCAGGGCATAGCGGGCCGCCCGGCCCCGGGTCAGGCCCAGGCGGGATTCCCCCAGAGCCGCCAGGGCCTGGAGCAGCCGGCGGCGCTGCAGGGCGGCGCCCGGGTCCCCGGTGGGCGGGACCGGATCCGGAGGGACGGCCGGCTCCTCCCGCCGGGCCTGCCGGCGGGCCTGGAACCAGGGCCCGCGCGTCGCCAGGACGCCCCAGAGGGCCAGGAGGAACAGCATCCAGCCCAGGCGGGCCGGAACCGAGGGCAGCCCCAGGCGCGCTCCGGCGAACCAGGCCAGGGCCAGGAGAGGCAGGAAGACCAGGGCCGTGCGCAGGGCCGTGCGCAGGACCCGGGGGCGGGGCGCGGGGGGGAGCGCGGGTCTCACAGGTCCACCCCCAGCAGGTCCCGCAGCTGGGCCAGGGTCCCCGGATCCTTGATGACCGCGCCCAGCCAGCGTTCCAGGGGCATTTCCGCCCACTGGGCGGCCCGCTCCACCAGCGGGGCCACCGGGCTGTGGGGTTCCTGGGCGCGGAAGTAGGCGGCGAGGCTGCGCAGGTCCTGGACGGCGCCGGCCCGGGTGCGTTCCGGGGGAACGCCGCCGGCAAGCTGCCGGGACGCGGGCGGGAGCAGCACCGGCTGGGGCAGGTCCGGCTGGGGCAGGGCCGGCGCCGGCCCGGGCGCGGGGGCCAACCGCCCCAGGTTCTGCTCCGCCAGCTCCCGGCAGGCCTGGATGGCGCCGGCCAGGTCCTCGACGCTGGGCGGGTCGGACGGGAAGCGCCGGTCCAGGGTGGCCCGCAGGGCGCCACAGGCGGCCGCCGCGTCCCGCGCCTGCTCGGCCAGGCGCTGGCAATGCCCGGCGCCGGAGGCGGCCACGGCGGCCTGGAAGGTCTCCCCGCAGATCCGGCCTTCCTGGACCGCCGCCTCCTTCTCCTGGGGGCTGCGCAGGGCCAGGCGGTCCACCCGGCGGGCCTCCTCCCAGCGCAGCCAGTCGTAGCCTCCCGATTCGGGGGTGGTGAGGGGGATCCTCCATACGGCCGCGGTGACGTTGCGGTTCAGCCATCCGATGTGCCCGGCCCGCTCCTCCAGGGCCTGGCCCTGGCCCCCGGCGCTGTCCAGGCCCGGGTGGCAGGCGGCCCAGAACCGGTCCAGCAGGCCATCCAGGGTGCGCAACCCGAAGGCGAGCCCGGCGAAGCCGCCGGTGCAGGCCAGGGCCTCCGCGTAGAAGCACGCCACCTGCAGGTCCTTGCTGCGCTCCGCCAGGATCCGTTCGCACCGGCTGCGCACCAGGCCCCACTGGGGCAGGCGCAGCTCCCGCACCCATTCCCCCTGGGCCAGGGCCGGGTCGTCCCCCCGGCGGGCGGCGCGGATCTCGTCCAGTTCCGGGTCGAAGGACAGGTCCTCGCCGCCCGGGCGATCCGGGGTGATGGGCTGGCAGAGGGTCGCGGGGAACGGGGAATTCATGACGGCATCCTCCGGTGCGGGCAGAATGGGGCAGGCGCGACGGACGGGCGTAGAGAGGAAGGCATGGCCAAGCTGAGCGTGAACGTCAACAAGATCGCCACCCTGCGCAACGCCAGGGGCGGCAGGGAGCCGGATCTCATGGAGTTCGTGCGGCACATCGTCGCCTTCGGCGCCGAAGGGATCACCGTGCACCCCCGGGCGGACCGGCGCCACATCACCCCCGAGGACGCGCGGGCGGTGGCCCGGGAAGTTGCCGCCGTCGAGACCAACTTCGAAGGGGACGTGCGGGAGGAGTTCCTGGACCTGGTGCTGGAATGCCGGCCGACCCAGTGCACCCTGGTGCCGGTGAAGCCCGGCGAGATCACCAGCAACCACGGCTGGGACGTCCGGCACTGGGCCTTCCTGCTGGCCCCGGTGGTGGCCCGGCTGCGGGACGAGAAGGTGCGGGTGAGCCTGTTCGTGGAGGCCGGGGACCTGGAGAGCGTCCGCGCCGCCGCGGCCGTCGGCGCCCACCGCATCGAGATCTACACCGAACCCTATGCCGCCGCCTTCCTGGGGGGCGACCCGGAGCCGGAACTGGCCAAGGTGGCGGCCAGCGCCGACGCGGCCGCACGCTGCGGGCTGCAGGTGAACGCCGGGCACGATCTCACCCACCTGAACCTGCCCATGCTGGTGCGGCGCCTGTCCAACCTGGCGGAGGTTTCCATCGGCCACCACCTGGTCAGCCACGCCCTGCTCCACGGCATGGAACGGGCCGTGGGCGACTACCTGCGGGCCGCCCACGGGTGAACCGGGAGCGGTCCGGGCCGGAACGCTAGGCCACGAGGCGGAAGCGGGTGTCATCCTGGTTCCTTTCGAGGGGGCCGGCGGCGAGCCAGAGGTCGATGCCGAGCCGGGGCGGGCAAGGATTGCCCCGGCCGTGCAGCCTGGGCGGAGGCGCGGCCCCGGGCGCCAGCACCAGCACCAGGTCGCAGCCCAGGGCATGGCCCAGGCACGTGCGCAGAAGCCCGGCCAGGGCCCGGCCGCCGGGGCTGTCCGGGAGGAAGTCCAGGAAGGCGGCCGGGGGCAGGGGCCCCAGGCGCAGGCGCATCCGGGTCTGGCGGTCCCACAACCGCGTTCCCAGGAACGCCGATCCGTCCAGGCCGCAGGCCCGCCTCCCCAGGCACGCCTGGTCCCGGGGGGCCACCGGCTGCCAATGGCCCACGAACGGCTCCAGGTGCGCCTGGACGCCGAAATACTCGCCCAGGAGGGCCGCCAGGGCCGTGGCCGGGAGCGGCCGGAGGGCGAGGATGCCGGCGAAACGGGCCAGGAGGAGGTCCGGCGCCGGGCCCGTCGGCCCTGGGCGTCCGCCCAGTCCCGTGAGGGCCAGGAGGTGGGCGGTGAACCCCCGCCGCTCCCCCTGTTCGTAGGCCAGGTGGAAGCGGTACTTGCGCCAGGCCCCATAGAACAGTGCCAGGGCCCGGTGGGTGAACAGGTCCAGGAAGGCGTGGGCGGCGCCGTCCCGGAACCGGTCCCGGCGTTCCGCCAGCCGCTCGGTGTAATGGGCCGGCAGGATCCCGGAGGGGCCGGTGAGGCCCAGGAAGCTTGTGGTCATTTCCTCCCGGTCCCGGCTCCCGGCCAGTCCCAGGATCTCGCTGGGCGGGAAGGCCAGGGATTCCGGCGAGCGGAACTGCAGCCCGCTGGGCATGGCCGTCTCGCGCCCCTCCGCCTGGGCCAGGAGGCGGATGGCCTGGAAGAAGCGGAACCGGTGCGGCTCCGCCCGCAGGCGGGCGATCAGGTCAAGGGGGTGGCGCCGGATCTGGGCGGCCATCGGGCGGTCTCTCCTTCCTGCTGGCGGGTGGACATCCGGAACTGCATGAACGTGTTCGGGCCGCACAGCAGGCCGAAGAAGCGTTCCAGGACGTTGGCGAACAAATAGAGGTTGAAGCCCACGAAGCGGCTCTCGTCGAACGTCACCGACACCTGGGTGCCCCGCACGGGGGTGGCGGACTCCCGGCCGGGAATCCAGGCGGTGCACGGACCGGCGGCCAGGGCGCAGATGCCGTCCGCCGGGCCGGCCGTGGCGGAAGCCCGGCACAGGTCCAGGGCTTCCCGCAGGGCCTCCAGGTCCCAGGCGTCCAGAGGCAGCTGGCCCAGGGCAAGCTGGGTCACGATCCGCCTGCGCAATTGGCGCCGGGGCGGCGGCTGCAGGGCCGGGGTGGGCTTGCGCAGGGCCCGGACGCGGCGCACCAGGGGCTGGGCGGGCAGGAGGAAGTCCTCCTGGATTCCCGGCCCGCCGCCGGATGGCAGGCTCTGGGGCAGGTCCCGGTTGGTGCAGGTGAGTTGCAGGCTGAGGGTCTCCCGGCCCGGCCGGATGGGCTGGAAGTCCAGGTCCACCAGGGCCAGTTCCAGGGGTTCCTCGCCGCCCGGGTGGGGGGCGGAGGCCCGGGCTGCGTACCAGAATAGGCCCTGGTCCTCCTCCCGCTGCCCATGGCGGACGGCGTAGATGCACGGCACCGGGACCAGGCGGTCGGCGGCGCCGGGACTCCGGATGGCCCGGAACACCGCGTCGATGGCATGGACCTGGCATGCTTCGGCCTTGAGGCCTTCGGGCATCACCGGGTAGGCGGCTTCCCGGTGGGTGACCGGAATGGGCACGGCGGCCCGGCGGAACAGGTTCACCGCCGGCACGCAGCCCAGCTTGAAATGGGCCGGGGACAGGGTGTCCCGCAGGCGCCGGTGCCGGTCCCCGGCGCCGCAGCGGGAGAACAGGAAGCGCAGGCGCATCCGGCTCCCCGTGGGCGGGGCCAGGGCCCCCAGGCCGGCCAGGCGGAAGAACAGGAACTTCTCCGGAAAGGCGAAGTATTCGGTCAACAGGCGGGATCCGGGGCAGGAGCGCGGGTCCGGTTCCACCAGGGCCTCGTCCGGCTCCAGCCCCACCGGGCGGATCGCCGCGGCCGGCAGCGCCCGGGGCGCGCCGGCGCCCCCGTCCACCAGGACCGTCCGGGTCCGGAAGCACAGCAGTTCATAGAGGAGGTGCATCAAGGGTGGCTCGCCGTCCAGGAAGAAGGTCAGGTGCTCCACGGCCAGGGCGGAGAAAGGCAGGCCGGGCGGGGATTCCAGTTCCAGGGTGAGGACCGCCGCCGGGTTCCCGGCCGCGGCGCCGGGCGCGCCCAGCTCCAGCCCGGCTTGGGCCACTTCCACCGGCCACAGGTCCACCGCCTGGGTGGTGCGGAATCCGCAGCGGATTCCCCGCACCGGCGGGGCCAGCACGGGGGTGAGGCGGGGAACGGTGACCGGGCGCCGAGGTTCGGGACGGTCCGGATCCGCCTGCAGGTGCAGGATGGTGGCGGCGGGGATGGGCCGGAGATCCTGGGGATAAAGCACTTGCATGAACGCTTCGGTGATGCCCGGGAACTCGTCATCCAGCTTGCGCTGGATCCGCGCCGCCAGCATGGCGAAGCCCTCCACCAGACGTTCCGTGTGGGGGTCCGGGCCACTGCCGGGATCCAGGCGCAGACGCCGGGCCACCTTGGGAAAGCGCCCGGCGTACGCCGCCGCGCCGGTGCGCAGGGCGTCCAGTTCAGCTTCGAAGTGGGGCAGGAGGAGGTCGAGCATTCAGCTTTGGGTGCGCACCTGGCAGGTGTTGGAGGACAGTTCCATGAGGGCGTCGAAGGCCACCGGCGGGCGGTGGGGGTGGAGCCGCAGGAGGGCCTCCACCCGGAAACGCAGGATCCGGCCCGAATCCCTGGGCACGTCCAGGCTCACCCGCACCCGGGCGAGGCGCGGTTCGTGCAACTCGATGGCGCGGCGGATCTGCTCCCGGAGCAGCGCGCGGTGGTCCGGATTGAGCAGGCTCAGGCTGCCCAGGTCGGCGATGCCGTAGCCCAGGAAACTGTCCCGGGCCTGGGGGAAGCGATCCAGCTGGCTGACCTGGGCGGCCAGGCTGCGGGCGTTGAGCAGGGCTTCCAGGTCCCGGGCCACGGACTGCTTGTGCTGGTTCAGGTCGTACTGGCACCGGCCGGGAGCTTCCTGGGCCGAACCGGGCTCGTCGTCCAGGAGCCGGTCCAGCACCGAGGCCATGACCAGGGTCTGGCGGGGCAAAGACATCAGCACCTCCCCGCCGGCCCGGCCAGCCCGGCCGGCGGAGCTGCCAGTTCCCGCGCCTGCAGGCGCAGGATGAGGGTGTAGGCCAGGAACCAGGACAGCCCCGCCACCGCCAGGGCGGCCCACAGGGTGCGCGGCCGGGGCGCCTGCCACCGGAAACGGCGCTCCGGGACGGCGGGAACCTCGGGACGCCAGTGGGGGGCGAAGCCCGGCCCCTTCCCCCGGGCCTGGATGATCTCCTGCCCCAGGCGGAGGGTGAGGTACTGCAGGCGGTCGCTTCCCTCCAGGCGGTACTTGCCCTGGAACCCATGGAGCAGGCAGGCGTGGTACACCGCGAGGACCTCCCGGTGCTCCCGTGGATCCCGGCGCAGGGACTCCAGGCGCAGGAAGAACCCCTCCCCGGCCAGGTGCTCCCCGAAGTGGCGCAGCTGCAGGGGCGCTCCCTCCCAGGCCGCCCGGATGGCCGGCCCGGACGTGAGGACGACCTCATCGGCCAGGGCGCAGAAGGCGTACTTGGCGTCCAGCACGGCGGTGGCCGGATGGCCAAGGTCCTCGGCCTGGCGCTGGAACCCGGCCAGGTACTGGTCCACCCGCTCCGCGAAGAGGTCCGGATCCCGGGGCTCGGCGCCGCCCCGCAGCAGGGCCAGCAAGTGGAAGCCGTCCCCGAGCAGGTCCTTGAGGGCCGGCCTGGGCGCGGGGGGATGGGGGAGGTCGCTGGATGGCACGGCCATCATGGCTCCTGGCGGAACAGGGCGATCAATTCCAGTTTCAGGGGCGGCAGCGCTTTGGGCGCATAGACGCAGACGCTGCGGGCCTGGAGCATGCGTTCGTAGATGGGGCTCCGGGGCTCCAGGGCGAAGTAGTGGTTGCCCAGGCGCGCCGGGACCGCCGCCGGGGTGCGGGCCAGGTGGGCCAGCCGGACTCCCGGAAGGGCGGAGTTGAGGATCAGGTCCACGTCGTCCGGGGAACCCACCTTGAGCTTGAGGGGCACCGCCTCGATGACCTCGGCGGCCGGGTGCTCGCAGCTGACCGAGAGGTAGAGGTCGCAGCCCTCCGCGAGCCGGTCGCTGTCCAGAGGGCCCGAATGGAAGGAGGGGCGGACCTCCCGCAGGGGGATCACCAGGCAGCGGGCGGAGATGACCGTGTCCAGGAGCTCCCGGATCAAGTCCTCCAGGCGCTGGAAGGTGCCGGTGAGGTCCTCGTGCCGGTAGGGCGGGATGTCCTCGGGCCCCCGGGAGGTGGAGAAGGTGGCCAGTTCCCCGGCCAGCTGGGCCAGATGCCGGTACAGCTCCTCCGGGTGGGCCTGGGGGTGGTCCAGCAGGTGGCTGAGCAGGGGGCGGCTGCGGTTCACCGTGTGCAGCAGCCAGTAGGCGGCCGCTTCGGCGGTGCCGTACTCCGCGGCGCCGCCGCCCCGTTCGCGCCTCGATCCGGCCAGCGTGCGGCTCTTGGCCTGGAGCATGCCGAGCAGGGCCCGGACCAGGACCAGGAGCGGCGGCGCCCCGCGGAGGGCCAGGGCCGGAGGGATGTAGGCGGGATCCGGAGACCAGGCGCTGGCGCCGTCCCGCCGCAGCCGGGCGATGGGGACGGCGAAGTGCCCGTCCCGGCTCTCCTCCCCCACCCGCAGGCGCACGTTGGCCCGCAGCACCGTCACCTCCGCCTCCAGGGCCTCGGTGTGCAGGTCCGGGAGCCGGACCCGCTCCAGGTGGTAGCGCACCGGCCGGCCGCCGTCCTGGGCCGGCTCGGCGGCGTTGCCGCCGAAGGGGTCCAGGCAGGGGAGGCAGGCCCACACCAGGGGCGCGTCCTCCAGGGCGGGCAGGTGGGCCAGGCTCCGGGTCTGGGGCAGGGGCTCGTCCTGGGGGGCGTCGTACGGGGTGCCGTCCTGGAACACCACCTGGAGCTGCTCGCAGCCCAGCATGCCCTGGGCCAGGGCGGCCGTATCCAGGCGCACCGGCCCGACGCCCCAGGGATGGGCGTGGTTTATGGCCATGCACCGGGCCAGGCGCCCCTCCAGGAACAACTCCTGCTGCTGGAAGTGCTGGGGGCGCAGGAAGGTCCCTTCCCCCCACAGGATCCGGTGGGTGCGGGTCATGGGCGGGGCTCCGGATCCTGCGGACAGGCCGGGACCGGGTTCGCGGGCTGCCCGGGGAGGGGCTCGGGCGGGGGCACGGGGAGGCCAAGGGAGCACTCGCGCACCTGGAAGCGCACCCGGGGATCCGGGGGGGTGCCCGCCGGCCTGCGGCGCCAGGGCCGCCACGGCCAGTCCCGGGGCGGCGGCGCCTGGGCCGGACGCATCCGCTCGACGCTCACCAGGTAGCGCCAGGCGTGGGGATCGGGGCGGCAGAACAAGGCCACCAGGCCGACGAAGCGGGTCTCGGGGTGCAGCGCCCGGGCGGATTCCTGGACGGCGCCGGGCACCACCACCAGTTCGTCCCGGTCCAGGAAATCCCCGTCCAGGAGTTCCGGGTCCGGACGGCCGCCGGCGGCAGCCTGGAAGGTGAGGCGGGCGAAGGCGGCGCGGTCCTTGAGCTGGTAGACCCGCACCACCACCGAGAGGGACTGGCCGGCGGGATCCCGGTTGATGACCGGTTCCGCCTGGGCGGTCACCCACAGCCGCGCGGGAGCGGGGGGTGGCGCCGAGGGGCGCCGGCATCCCAGCCAAGGGGTGGCGAGAAGTCCGGTGCAGGCGACAATCAGACAGGATTTTTTGCTGGCTTCCACGGTGCGGTTTCCCTTGGCGCGGGCCGGCCAAGGGTTGGCCGCCTCAGCGTCGAGCTTGAAAAATATCCTTTGGACTCTCGGTGCATACAAGGAATTTTTCGATATAAAATTAACGTTTACCCATATTTTTCTCATGGCTTCCAACCGCTCCATGAGGGCCATTACCGTTAGACTGATGGCATGTGCGGACGCTATTTCCTGAACGCCTCCATCGAGGCCATCGAGATCCAGTTCGAAGCGGAATTCGAACCCGCCGGCCGGGCGCTCCTGACGCCACGGTACAACATCGCCCCCACCACCCCGGTGCCGGTGGTGACGGCCACGCCCGCGGGGCGGGCCGTCACCCTGCACGTGTGGGGGCTGGTGCCCTCCTGGGCCCGCGACCCGGCCGCGGGCGCGCGCATGGCCAACGCCCGGGCCGAGACGGTGGCGGACAAGCCCGCGTTCCGGGGCCCGTTCCGGCGCGGGCGCTGCATCCTGCCCGCGGACGGCTTCTACGAATGGCAGGCCCGCCCCGGCCGGACCAAGCAGCCCTACTGCTTCCGGGCCGCGGACGGGTCGCTGCTGGGGTTCGCCGGGCTGCGGGACCGGTGGGAGGGGCCGGACGGGGTCCTGGACACGTGCACCATCATCACCACCGCCGCCAACACCCTCATGGCCCCCGTGCACGACCGCATGCCGGTGATCCTGGCCCCCGGGGCGTACGGGGCCTGGCTGGATCCGGCGGCGTCCCCGGAGCGGCTCAAGGCCCTGCTGGGCCCATGCCCGGAAGGGTTCCTGCGCGCCTACCCGGTGAGCCCCCGGGTGGGCAACGTGCGCAACGAGGGGCCGGGGCTGGCGGAGCCGGCGGATGCTTAGGATCTGGCTGTACCTGACCGCCCTGGTGGTCCTGCTGCTGGTGTTCCACCGGGCGCGGCGGGTGTTCTGGGCCTTCTCCCTGCTGGTGCTGCCGGGCACCTGCGCCCACGAGGCCTGCCACCTGGTCCTGGGCCTGCTCCTGGGCGGCCGGCCCTCGGGCTTCAACCTGCTGCCCCGGCGCAACGAGCGGGGCTGGGAAATGGGGTCGGTGAGCTTCAGCCGCATCACCTGGTACAACGCCTTCTTCATCGGCGTGGCGCCCCTGCTGCTGCTGCCCGCGGCGTACGCCCTGGTGCGCTGGCGCCTGGACGGCGCCCTGGCCCTGGGCTGGCGGGAACTGCTGATCCTGTACCTGATCGCCAACCTGGTCTACGCGGCGCTGCCGTCCTGGCAGGACCTGAGGATCGCGGCCCGTTCCCCCATCGGCTGGCTGCTCCTGGCCGGGGCCGTCGCCTGGGGCTGGCGGCGCGTCAATCCGCCAGCACCGGCGCCCTCCCCGCATGCGTCTTCCGCATCAGGAACACCAGGGGCAGCAGCACCAGGCACAGCGCGCCCATGACGTAGAAGGTGTCGGCGAAGGCCATCATGGTGGACTGGCGGATCAGGGTGGCGTAGGCCATGCCCTGGGCCTGGCGGGCCGCGTCCGGGGCGGAGGCGCCGCGCAGCACCAGCAGCTGGGCGGCCCGGGCCAGGAAGCCCTGGTACTGGAGGCTGGCGGGGTGCAGGTTGGCCACCAGGTTGGCCTGGTGCGACTGGGCGCGGCGGGCCAGGAGGGTGGTGGCCATGGCGATGCCGGCGCTGCCGCCGATGTTGCGCACCAGGTTGAGCATGCCCGAAGCGTAGCTGGACTTCTCGTGGGGCACGTGCTGGAACGCGGTGACGTTCATGGGCACGAACAGGAAGGCGAAGCCGAAGCTCTGGACCATGCGGGCCAGCATGGCCGTGCGGAAGTCCACATCGAGGTTGAAGCCGGCCATCCACATCAGGCCCAGCCCCACGAACAGGAAGCCCCAGGCGATCAGGAAGCGGGTGTCGAAGCGGCGCAGGAGCAGGGCCACCACCGGCATGCTGGCCAGCACCACCACGCCTCCGGGGCTCAGGACCCAGCCGCTGAGGGAGGCGGTGTAGCCAAGCAGGGTCTGCAGGAAGATGGGCAGCAGCGCCAGGCTGCCGTAGAGCACGAAGCCCAGCACGAACAGCATCACGGTGGCCATGGCGAAGTTGCGGTCCTTGAGCAGGCGCAGGTCGATGATGGGATGGTCCTTCTTCAGGAGGTAGAACACCACGCCCACCAGGCACGCCACGGCGACCAGGCCGCAGACGATGATCAGGTTGGAGCCCAGCCAGTCCCGGCGCTGGCCTTCGTCCAGGACGATCTCCAGGGCCGCCAGGCCCAAGGTGAGGATGCCGATGCCCAGGTAGTCCACCTGGAAGCCCTCCTTCACCGACACCCGCTTCAGGCTCGGCGGGTCGAACACCATGCGGTAGGTGAGGGCCAGGGACAGCATGCCGACCGGGATGTTGATGAGGAAGATCCAGTGCCAGCTGAAGTTGTCGGTGATCCAGCCGCCCATGACCGGGCCGATGATGGGCGCGAACACCACGCCCATGCCGTACAGGGCCATGGCCGCGCCCCGTTTCTCGTGGGGGAAGGTCTCCACCAGGATGGCCTGGGAGGTGGGCTGCAGGGCGCCGCCGCCCAGGCCCTGCATGACCCGGAAGCAGATCAGCCAGGGCAGGCTGGGGGCCAGGCCGCACAGCATGCTGGAGAAGGTGAACAGGACCACGCAGGTCATGTAGAAGCGCTTGCGGCCGAACAGGGCGGAGAGGTAGCCGCTCAGGGGCAGCACCACCGCGTTGGCCACCAGGTAGGAGGTGAGCACCCAGGTGGTCTCGTCCACCGTGGCCGAGAGGTTGCCGGCGATGTGCGGCAGGGCCACGTTGGCCACGCTGGTGTCCAGCACCTCCATGAAGGTGGCCAGCATGACCACCATGGCGATGAGCCATGGATTGATGACCCGGTGCGGGGTCTTGGAATGCATGAAGAGCCTTTCAGCGCCGGGTCAGGGTCAGTTCTCGAGCAGGATGGTGGCGTCCACGTTCATGCCGGGGCGCAGCACGACCTTCTGGGTGTCGGCCGGGTCCAGCTTGATCTTCACGGGGATCCGCTGCACCACCTTGACGAAGTTGCCCACGGCGTTCTCCGGGGGCAGCAGGCTCATGCGCGAGCCGGTGGAGCCGGCCACCGAGTCCACCGTGCCCTTGAGCACCTGGCCGTTCATGTCCACGCTCACTTCCGCCCGCAGCCCCGGGTGCACCCGGGCCAGCTGGGTCTCCTTGAAGTTGGCCGTGACCCAGGTCTCGGCCAGGGGCACCAGGGTCATGAGCCCCTGGCCCGGCTGGATCACCTGGCCCAGCTCCACGATCTTGCGGGTGACCACGCCGTCCACCGGCGCCTCGATGCGGGTGTAGCCGAGCTGCAGCTTGAGGGCCTCCAGGTTGGCCCGGGCCGCCTCCACCTCGGCCCTGGCCTCGCCCACCTTGGCCCCCTTGGAGAGGGTGTCGGCCCGGCGGATGTCCGCCTCCTGGCGCACGCCCGCCAATCGCCGCTGGGCCGCCTGCCACTCGCTCTCGGCCACGTCCGCCTGGGTGCTGAAACGGTCCAGTTCCTGGGCGGAGATCTCCTGGCGTTCCGCCAGGGGCTGGGCCCGCTTCAGGTCGGCGCGGGCCTTGTCCAGGGTGGCCTTGGCGGCGTCCAGGTTGGCCTGGGCCACCTGCAGCTCGGAACTCTCGGCCTGTTCCAGGGAGACCTTGGCCTTGCTGTCGTCGGCCACGGAGCTGCTCACCTTGGCCATGGCCTGCTCCAGGGCGGCCGTGGCCTGGTCCACCCTGCTCTGCAGGTCCCGGGCGTCCAGCTGCACCAGGAGGTCCCCGGCCTTCACCGCCTGGTTGTCGTCCACCAGGATCTTCTCCACGCTGCCGTACACTTTGCAGGCCACGTTCACCAGGTGCCCGTCCACCTGGGCGTCGTCGGTGGTGATCCGGTCCTTGTAGTGGTAGTACATGACCCCTCCGGCCACGGCCAGGACGGCCACGACGATGGCCAGGATCAGGCGGCCGCGGCCCTTGGGGGCCTGGGTCCCGCCGTTCTCGATGGGGGTCTCTGGGGTTTCGGGGTTCTCGGTCATCACGGGCTCCGTCAGCGAACGTACAGGGGTTCCAGCTGCCCCATGGCCCTGGCCAGGTCCACCCGGGACTGGTTGAGGCGGTACAGGGCGTTGATCTTGTTGTCGGCGGCCCGGGCCAGCTCGTCCTGGGCCTGGACCACTTCAATGTTGTTGCTGACCCCCGCCTCGAAGCGGTGGCGGGCCTGCTGCAGGGCCTCAGTGGCCAGGTCCACGGCCTGGGAGGCCACCTCCACCTCGGTGCGCTCGGCGGCGAGCTCCGCCTGGGCCACCTGGATTTCCTGGCCCACCTGCGCCTTGAGGTCCCGCCGCTGCTCCTGGATGCTGGAGATCTCCTCCTGGGCCTTGGCGGTCTGGGCCGAGATCCGGCCGGCGGTGAACAGGGGCACCCGCACCCCCAGGTTGATGGTGTAGGTGGAGGTCCAGGTGCCGTTCTCCAGGCCGGTGCTGCCGACGCTGGCGGAGGCCACCACCGACGGCAGCCGCTGGTCCTGGGCCGCGTCCTTGAGCTTGCGCTGGGTCTCCTCGCGGGCGTCCAGGGAGGCCAGTTCCGGCCGCTGGCTCAGCCCGGCCTGGTAGGCCTCCTGGAAGGAGAACCGGGGCAGCTCGGGCGCGGCCAGGCTGTCGGTCACCTCCACCCGGGTGCCCGCGGCCAGGTTCAGCAGCCGCACCAGCCCGTACTCGGCGGTCCGAAGCTGGGTGTCGGCCTGGATGAGGTTCTGCTCCTCGTTGCGCAGCTGCACCTCGGCGCGCAGGGTGTCCAGCCGGGTGCCCAGGCCGTTCTTCTGCTGGTCCTGGGCCAGCTGGTCCAGGGCCCGGGCCAGCTCCACCCGCGACTTGGCCGCCTTGACCGCCTCGGTGGAACGCTGGGCCCGCAGATACTGCCCCACCACCAGGGAGGCGATCTGCTCCCGCACCTGCCGGGCCTGGGCCCTGGCCGAGAGCTCGCCGCTCTCCGAGGCCTTCCAGCGGTCCCAGAGGGTCAGGTCGAACAGGGGCATGCTGGCCTGGACGCCGACGGCGCCCCAGTTGTAGACGGGGATGTTCAGGTAGGCCGGGACGGGCGAACCGAAGGCGACGTCCAGGTTGGGCCTGGTCCGCTGGCCCTGGGCGTCAGCCTCCAGGGCGGGCATCAGCGACGAGCTGGCCACCCGGCGCTCCTCCTGGCTCTGGGCGATGGCCAGCAGCGAACGGTGGACCTCCGCGTTCTGGTCCAGGGCGGTGCGCAGGGCCTGGGACAAGGTGAGGGAGAGGGCCGGGGGCTCGGCGGCGGCCGCCACCAGGCCCGCCGCCGCCAGGCCGAGCACCGCCAGCCAGCACCAGCGCAGCACCGCCGTGCCGGTTTCCCGGCCCTGGATGATCCCTTCCACCAGGGCGCCCACGTAGCATCCGCCGCCCTCCAGGGCGCAGCCCGCCCGGTGCAGCTCCGCCAGCAGCCCCCGGCCCGCCTCGTCCACGAACGAGACCATGCGCAGGTCCACCACCGTGCTTCCCGGCGGGATCCGCTCCTGCCACTCGCTCCACACTTTGGCCAGCTCGGCGACCCAGGGGCCCGCCAGCTTGCCCTCCAGGGCGAGGGTCAGCCGGGAATCCTGTTCCTTGGGAGTGATGCGAAGCATGAATTCCTCCTGCTGAATGCAACTTGCAGAATTCATGCCTGTTATTTAATTATTAAAAACAAAGAAATTATTAAATTCAATAGAGATAAGTGCCGAAACCGAATGCCGAAATATGGGCACAGTGCCGAAATGACGGCAGTCATGGCACCTGCCGTCCGCGTTCCGCGGTCCGTTCCGGCCTCAGGGAACCTTCACCCCGCGCACCCCCGGCAGGACCATGTGCCCGGCCTTTGCCGATCCGCTCAGGGTGTCCCCGTCCCTGACGACTTCCACCTCCAGCACTGCGTTCATGGGGCGGGGCAGCCTCATGGCCCAGCGCAGATGCCCGTCCTGGACCGCCGGGTCGACCATGGGGGTGGTCTCGCCGCCGGTGCTGGCGGTACCCTGCAGGGCGCCCCCTTCCGTCCGCAGGTCCAGGCGGAACACTTTGGTCCCCATGGGCGAGGTGACCGTCAGATCCCATCTGCCTTCGAAGCTCATCGGAACGCCTCCTGTCCGGAAGGAGCATATCAGGGCGGTGCTTTTTCCCGGGTTGTGTAGCGCCGGCTACAGTCCGGACCGGGGCGCCGGGTGGAGAATGGTCCAAAGCCCGGAGTGCGCCATGTCCGAATCCATCGCCCCGCTTTGCCGCGCCCCCGAGGGCCAGGCCGAAGTGCTGCAGGGAAACATCGCCTTCGCGGTGGGTTGCGTGCGCGGCGGAGTGCACTGCGCCGACGGCTATCCGGGCACCCCGAGTTCGGAGGTCATCGACCGGGGGCTGGCCACGGTGCAGGACCTGATCACCGTGGGCTGGTCGGTGAACGAGGCGGTGGCCTCGGCGGTGGGCCACGGGCACTCCCTGGCCGGCCGGGACTGCGTGGTGACCATGAAGATCCCCGGGCTGTTCCAGGCCGGGGACATCTTCACCAGCGGCGCCGCCTTCACCCAGGAACGGGGCGCGCTGGTGTACTACATCGCCAGCGACTTCACCCCCAGCTCCACCCAGCACCTGGTGGACCCGCGCTACCTGTTCAAGACCTGCTTCGTGCCGGTGCTGGAGCCCCGCAACCACCAGGAGATGCACGAGGCCGCCAACCTGGCGGTGGTGATCGCCCGGCGCTACCGCACCCAGGTGGTGGTCATGCCCAGCGGGGCCCTGTGCCACAGCGAAGGCCTGGTGCGCCTGATGCCCGTGACCCGCCGGGAACCGGTGGCCATGCCCGCCGACCTGCGGGCCTTCAACGTGCTGCCAAGCCTGACTCGCAAGGCCTACGACACCATCATGGACGAGCGCCTGCCGGCGCTGGCCCGGATGGTGGAGGAAAGCCCCCTGAACCGCTGGCGGAAGGGATCCGGCCAGCGCGGCGTGGTCACCTACGGCGTGTGCGACCTGTACCTGCGGGAGGTGATCGCGGCCGCGGGGCTGGACCTGGACGTGCTCTCGCTGGGGTTCTCCAATCCCCTGCCCATGGATCTCATCCGCCGCTTCCACGCCTCCATCGGCGGCGAGGTGCTGGTGGTGGAGGACGGCTACCGGTTCCTGCAGGAGGCCATGGAACAGGCCGGGCTGAAGGTGCGGGGCAAGGAGCCTTTCAGCAAGGTGACCGAGTGGAGCCCGGCCCTCATCGCCGAGCTGCTGGGGGTGGAGAGCCCGCGCCGGTCCAGCCCGGTGCCGGCGGTGGGACGGCCGCCGGTGATCTGCGCCGGGTGCCCGTACCGCCTGTTCGCCCAGGAAGTGGCGGCCATGAAGTGCAAGGGCGAGCTGGACGCCGCCTTCGGGGACATCGGCTGCAACGCGCTGCTGTACTTCATGAACGCCATGGACACGGGCCTGGCCATGGGCGCCAGCGAGGGCCAGCGCATCGGCTACGTGCTGTCCCGACCGGAGCAGGCCGGGCGCTGCATCAGCATCATCGGGGACAGCACCGAGTGCCACAGCGGCATGGACGCCACCCGCAACGCCGTCTACCGCAACGTGCCCGGCGTGCAGGTGGTGCTGGACAACGAGTGGACCGCCATGACCGGCGGCCAGCCGTCCCCCACCTCCCCCGCCAACCTGGCCCAGGAGCACATCCGCTTCGACCTGCCCACGACCCTGTCCGCCCACGGCGCCAAGGTGCCCATGGTGGGCGCCTACGACCGCAAGGGCATCCGCCAGGCGCTCAGGACCGCCCTCAAGGAGGCAGCCGAGGAAGGCGTCTACACCACCCTCGTGATCCGCGACGGCGCCTGCCTGAAGAAGAGCCGGCCCAGCCGCCAGCGGGTGCAGGTGGCCCCGGACCAGTGCAAGAAGTGCAACCTCTGCCTCGTCTGCCCTGGCCTGGAGCTGGGCCAGGACGGGATCCCCGCGGCCAACAACCTGTGCTCCGGGTGCGGCGGGCACACCCCCGCCTGCGCCCAGATGTGCCCCACCGGGGTGCTCAAGGCGGTGGACCTGGAGGCCCTGGGCCACGTTGCCGCGGCCCGCTTCCCCGAGCCGCCCGCGGACATCCCGGCGCCCGCCCAGGCCGGCTTCCCGGCGCGCCTGTGCCTGGCCATCCGCGGCGTGGGCGGGCAGGGCAGCCTGTTCTTCGGCCGGGTGCTGACCCAGCTGGCTCTGCTGGCGGGGTACCAGGAGCGCAACATCATCAAGGGCGACACCCACGGCATGGCCCAGATGGGCGGCCCGGTGATCAGCACGTTCGGCTGCGGGGACGTGTGCAGCCCGGTGCTGCTGCCCGGCACCGCCGACTGCCTGATCGTCATGGAGAAGAGCGAGGTGCTGCGGCCGGGGTTCCTGGACCTGCTCAAGCCCCGGGGCACGGTGCTCATGGCCGCCACCCGGATCCTGCCGGCGGGGCTGGGGGAGGACGCCTATCCCGCCGACGCCGCCCTGAAGGAGCTGCTGGCGCCGTTCCGCCTCCTGGAGGTGGACGTGCTCGGGCGGGCGGTGGAGCTGGGCGATCCCACCGGGCGGATCGCCAACGTCATCCTCATGGGCATCCTCAGCGCCCTGGAACCCTTCGACCGGTTCCCGGTGGAGCTGTGGTGGCAGGCCCTGCGCCGGATCAACCCCAAGGCCCAGGTGTGGGCCGCCAACTACGCCGCCTTCAACGCCGGGCGGGAGCACGCCGGCTGCGCCGCGGGGCGCTGAGCCGTTCGTCGACCTCACCGGGTCCGCCGGGCTCTTGGTAGTCTGGAACCGTGACCGACCTGACCCCGTTCCGAATCGCCCACATCCCCATCCAGCCCCCGCTGGTCATGGCCCCCCTGCACGAGATCACCGACCAGCCGTTCCGGCGCATGATCCGGCAGGTGGGCGGGGTGGGGCTCACGGTGTCGGAGATGATCTCCAGCGAGGCGCTCATCCGCCACGCCCGCAAGGCCGAGGCCATGATGGCCGGGGAGGGGGAGCACCCCTTCACCATGCAGCTGGCCGGGGCGGTGCCGGAGCACCTGGCGGAGGCGGCGCGGCTGGCCGAGGCGGCCGGGGCGGACCTGGTGGACCTGAACATGGGCTGCCCGGCCAGCAACGTCACCAGCGGCGGGGCCGGTTCGGCCCTGCTCAAGGACATCCGCATGGCCGAATCCTGCGTGGCCGCCATGGTCAAGGCGGTGCGGGTGCCGGTGACCGTGAAGATGCGCGCCGGCTGGGACAACAGCCAGAAGGAGCGGGCCGACTACCTGGACTTCCTGCGCATGTTCGAGGCCGCCGGGGTGGGCGCCCTGGCCATCCACCCGCGCACCCGGGCCCAGCAGTATTCCGGCGCCGCCGACTGGACCCTCATCACCCGGGCGGTGGACGCGGGCACCGCCTTCCCCATCATCGGCAACGGCGACGTGACCACCCCCGACGACGCCCTGCGCATGTTCCGGGAGACCGGGTGCGCGGGGGTCATGATCGGCCGGGCGGCCCTGACCAACCCATGGATCTTCCGGCAGATCCTGGAACCTGGGCTGGTGGTCACGGAACTCCAGCGCATCCAGCTGTGCCTGGACTTCTTCCGGCTGCTCATGGACCTGCTGGAGCCCCGGGAGGCCCTGCACAAGATGAAGAAGATCGGCGCCTGGTTCACCAAGGGCATCCGGGGCGGGGTGGGCTTCCGCCAGTGCCTGAACGAATGCCACGAGCCGGAGCAGGTGTTCGCGGCGCTGGAGCGGCTGCAGGTGATGGCCTGAGCCGCCCCGTGCCCAGGTTGGCGCTGGGAAGCCGGCGGGGATCCTGCCAAAATCAACGGTCGAGGTGGCGATGCGGACGATCTTCCTGGGCGCCCTGGCGGGACTGGTGGGCGGGGCCTACGCCTTCTGGTACCTGTTCTTCAACAAGCGCCGGGGCGCCTGGGTGATCTGCCTCAGCCTGTTCTTCCTGCTGGCGCTGCCCCTGCTCATCCTGAAGGCGGTGGTCCAGGGCTTGCACCTGGAAGACCCGGCGGCCGTCAAAGTCCTGCTGCGCGCCTGGCTCTATTCCGAGGCGGCCCTGATCCTGGTCTTCCTGGTCTTCTTCCGGTCGCTGAAACAGCACTTCAAGGGTTAGCCCGGCGGCGGGCGCTCAGGCCCCCGGTATCCCAGCGGTAGAGGGCCGGCTCCACCCCCGTTGGCTCAGTACTCGTCCGACGGCAGCGGCTGCGGGATCTCCATGGTGAACTCCGCCCACTTGCCCGGCTCGCTCCGGGCGTCCATGCGCCCCCGGTGCAGGTTGACGATGCGCCAGGAGGTGTAGAGGCCCACCCCGCTGCCCTTGCGCTGCCTGAGCTCGGGCACCTGCAGGCGGCTGAACTTGCGGAACAGGCGCGGGCGCTGCTCGGGCGGGAAGCCGGGGCCCTGGTTCCAGACGTCCACCACCAGCTCGTCCACCCGCCGTTCCACCGTGACCTTCACCAGGCCCCCGTCCACGCCGTACTTCACGGCGTTGCCCAGCAGGTTCACCAGCACGATCTGCAGCAGGTCCGGATCGCACTGGATGGGCTCGGGGCCGTCCGGGTAGTGGCGCTCCAGGACCATGTGCCGGGCCTGCAGCTGGGGCTGGACCAGGTCCAGGGCCGGCTCCACCACCTCCTCGATGAAGGCGGACAGGCGGGGGCGCAGCACCAGGTCGCCCCCCTCCATGCGGGCCAGGTCCAGGTAGACCCGGACCAGCTCCAGGAGGCGGCCGCCCTTGGCCATCAGGCGCTCCAGCTTGTCCTTCTGGCGGTCCTCCAGGGGCCCCAGGTAGCCGTCCGCCAGCACCCGGGCGTCGGTCATCATGGAGGCGATGGGGTTCTTCAGCTCGTGGCTGACGAAGGCCAGCATCTCCGTGTAGGCCTGGTTGGCGGCCTGGAGCTGCTCGATGCGCCAGACTTTCTCCACCGCCTGGGCCAGCCGCTCGGCGATGGCCATCCACAGCTGCACGTGGTACGGGGTGTAGGCGCGGGATTCCCGGGAGCTGAGGAAGATGACCCCCACGGCCCGGTCCTTGACGATGAGGGGGCAGGTGAGGGAGCTCTGCACCCCTTCCCGCACCAGGAGCTGGGTGGAGACGCTGCGCGGGTTCTCCTCCAGGTACCGGGACAGGTCGTAGATGATGCGGGTGCAGTTGTTGTGGATGACCCGCCGGAGGGAGCTGCGGGACAGGTCCTCGGCGTAGCCCCGGTCCAGCAGCACGGGCTGGTACAGGGCCTTGCTCTTCTGGGAGACGATGCGCCGGCCGTCATCCTCCAGGAAGGCCAGGCCGATCCGGTCGCAGGGGTAGAGGTCCGGGATGGTGTCGAACAGGAACTCCAGAAGGTCGTCCAGGGAGACTTCCCCGGCGACCTTCTGGTTGACCGTGTCCAGGACCTTCTTCTCTTCGCCGGTGAACGGCCGCAACCTCCCCTCGCTGCCCATGGGGGCGATGAAATGCAGGATGGGATGCAGGTCCGGCAATGGTTCGCGGCCCCCTATTCGATGTAGCGGCCGCGTTCAGTGTAGTGGGTGTGCAGCAGCTTGTGGCTCAGGTGGCTGCAGGGCCCTTCGGTGAGGAACTCCTGGTAGATCTTCAGGACGTCGGGGTTCTCGTGGGACTTGCGGATGGGATAGGCCGAATCCTCGGCGTAGATCGCCTTCGCCCTGGCCTTGCGGATCTCGGGCGAGGTGGGGATGGGCTGGCCGCCGCCGCCCAGGCAGCCGCCGGGACACCCCATGAACTCGATGAAGTGGCACTGGCTGAACTGCCCGCCGCGCTTGATGTCCTCCATGACCCGCTTGGCGTTGGCGGTGCCGTGGGCCACCGCCACCTTGAGGGTGGCGCCGTTGAGGAAGTCCCAGCTGGAGAACAGGTGCGACAGGATGGCCGGCACCGGGCCGACCTTGGGGATGGTCAGCTCCATGTACTTGACGCCGTCGAACCCGCGCACGGGCTTGATGTCCGCGTGCTCGAACAGGTCCTCCACCTTGATCCCGACCACCAGTTCGATGACCGTCCGCAGGGCGGCTTCCATCACCCCGCCGGTGGCGCCGAAGATCACCCCGGAACCGGTGGCGGTGCCGAACGGGGCGTCGAAGTCGGACTTGGGGAGCCGCGGCAGGTCCAGGCCGGTCTCGCTGATCATCTTGGCCAGTTCCCGGGTGGTGAGGCCGTAGTCCACGTCCTTGAACCCCGAGTCGTCCATCTCCGGCCGGTTGCACTCGAACTTCTTGGCGGAGCAGGGCATGAGGGCCACGGTGACGATGTCCTTGGGGTCGATGCCGTGCTTCTGGGCGTAGTAGGTCTTGACGATGGCCCCGAACATCTGCTGGGGGCTCTTGGCGCTGCTCACGTTGGGGATGTACTCCGGGTAGAAGTGCTCCAGGTACTTCACCCAGCCCGGGGAGCAGCTGGTGAACTGGGGCAGGGCGGCGGGCTGGCCGTCCACCAGGGCCTTCTTCAGGCGCAGCAGCAGCTCGGTGCCTTCCTCGATGATGGTGAGGTCGGCGGTGAAGTTGGTGTCGAACACCCGGTCGAAGCCGCACATGCGCATGGCGGTGTTCAGCTCGAAGGTGAGGGCCTGGCCCGGGGGCTGCCCGAAGCACTCGCCGATGGCCGCCCGCGGGCTGGGGGCAGTCTGGATCACCACGTGCTTTTTCGGATCCTGGATGGCCGCCCACACCTCGTCGGTGGGGTCGTTGGCGCGCAGGGCGCCGGTGGGGCAGCGGTTGATGCACTGGCCGCAGTTGATGCAGACCACGCTGCCCAGGGGCTTGCCCAGGAAGGTCTCGATCTCGCTCCGGTCGCCCCGGCCCACCACCTCGATGGTGCCCACCTCCTGCAGGTCGATGCAGGTGCGCACGCAGCGCCGGCACAGGATGCACTTGTCGTTGTCCCGCACCACCGAATAGGAGGACCGGTCGATGGTGTGCCTGGGCTTGTCCGGATGGCCGAAGCGGAAGAAGTCCACTCCGTACTCCTTGGCCAGGGCCTGGAGCTCGCAGTTGTTGTTGCGGCCGCAGGCGTAGCACTCGCCGTAGTGCTCCGAGAGCAGCAGGTCCAGGATGTGGCGCCGGGCCTGGCGGACCTTCTGGGTGTGGGTGAAGACCTTGATGGGGGTGGTCACCGGGTAGGCGCAGGCGGCCTGGAGGGTGCGCTGGCCCTCCACTTCCACGCTGCAGATGCGGCAGACTCCCGCCACGCACAGGTCGGGGTGGTGGCACAGGGTGGGGATCCTGATGCCCACCTTGAGGGCGGCATCCAGGATGGTGCTGCCCAGGGGCACCTTGATCTCCTGCCCGTTGATGGTGACGGACACGGTCCCGCCGATGGCCGACGGGTTGGCCGCCACGGCCGGGCTGAACGCGGTCTGGCTGACCGGGGCCCGGCGCACTTCTTCGCCTTGGATGGGATTGGACATGCTTGCCACCTCGCCGGATCAGTTGTGGATTAGGGTTCGGCCCATGATCTCCTCGCGGAACTGGTCCACGACGGAGAGGAAGGCGCAGGGGCTGGCCTGGCCGAGGCCGCACTTGGAGGCGACCTGCATGGTCTGGCCCAGGGCGCAGAGCTCCTTCAGGTAGCTCATGGAGCAGGTCCCTGCCTGGAGCATCTGGACCCCCTCGAGGAGCTTGCGGTTGCCCAGGCGGCATGGGGTGCACTGGCCGCAGGACTCGTCCACGAAGAACTCCAGGAAGTTCTCCAGCACGTCCAGCATGTCCCGATGCGGGCCGAACACGATCACCGAGCCGCCGGTGGGGATGTCCTCGAAGGCGATGGTGCGCTTGAAGTCCCGGGCCGGGACGCACTGGCCGGAGGCGCCGCCGATCTGCACCGCCTTGGCGTTCTCCCCGCCCACCTCCCTGAGCAGGGCGGCCACGGTGATGCCCATGGGGAACTCGTAGACGCCGGGCTTGGCGCAGTCCCCGGAGATGCTGAAGATCTTGCGCCCGGTGCTCTTCTCGGTGCCGACGCTGCGGAACCACTGGGGCCCGTTGGCCATGATGCAGGCGGCCCAGGCCAGGGTCTCCACGTTGTTGACGATGGAGGGGTAGCCCAGGAAGCCGGTGTCCACCGGGAACGGCGGCCGGTTCCGGGGCTCGCCCCGGAAGCCTTCCAGGGCCTCGATCAGGGCGGTCTCCTCGCCGCAGATGTAGGCGCCGGCGCCCATGAAGATGCGGATGTCGAATTCCAGCGGGGTGCCCAGGATGTTCCTGCCCAGCAGGTTGTTCACCCGCCGGCGGGCCAGGGTCTCTTCCAGGGGGCCGCGCAGGTAGCTGTACTCGCCCCGCAGGAACAGGATGCCCTCCTTGGCGCCGATGGCCTTGGCGGCGATGGTCATGCCTTCGAACACCAGGTCGGCGTGCTCCATGAGGATGACCCGGTCCTTGAAGGTTCCGGGCTCCCCTTCGTCGGCGTTGCAGAGCACGAACTTGCGCTCCGCCTGGGCGGCGGCGCAGAAGTTCCACTTGACCGCGGTGGGGAAGCCCGCGCCGCCGCGGCCCTTGAGGCCGGAGGCGCTGATCTGGCTGATGATCTCGGGACGGTCCGCCTGCAGGGCGGCCTTCAGGCCGGCCTCAGGCACCTGGGCGAAGTAGGTCGGGATGGGGCTCATACGAGATGCACCTCCTTCGATTCGGCGGCGTGCACACCGAAGACGCGGCGGCATTCCTCAAGGATTTCGTGGACTTTCTCGGGGGTGACGGCGGTGAACAGGCGGTCGTTCACCAGCAGGGCCGGGCCCTGGTCGCACATGCCCATGCAGTTGGCCCATTCCAGGGTGAAGCTGCCGTCGGGCGTGGTCTCGCCCATGCGGATGCCCAGGTCGTTCTCCAGCTGGCGGCGCACCCGCTCCTTGCCCTGCATGTCGCAGGAGATGGTCCGGCACAGGCGGATGACGAAGCGTCCCTGGGGATGCTCGCCCAGGAAGGCGTAGAAGGAGACCACGCTGTGCACCTCCACCGGATGGATGCCCAGCAGGTCGCCGGTCACCTGCATGGCGTAGCTGTCGATGCGGTGGTACTTCCGCTTGATCTCCAGCAGGATGGGGATCAGCGAGGTGCGGCTGTGCCCCAGCTTGTCGGCCAGGGTCCTGATTTCCGCGGCCATGCGCTCACGTTCGGTCATCAGCATGTCAAGCCTCCCGACGCCTGAGCAGGTTGGCCACTTTGCGCACCAGCTCCGCCGGCTCCACCGGCTTGGTCTGGAATTCATCCACGGGCACCATCTCCGCGTCCTTGCCGAAGGCCAGGCCCGAAGCCGACGCTACAGAGGTGAGCATGAGGATGGGGAAGTTCCGACCCTGACGTCGCAGATCCTGGGCCATGGCGAAGCCGTCGTCCGGCTGCTCCATCATCACGTCCAGGATCAGCAGGTCCGGAGCCGAGGCGGCGATGGCCGCCATGCCCTCGCGCCTGCTGTAGGCGCCGGTGACGGTGTGGCCCGCTTTCTGAAGGAACAGGCTGCTTGCCTCGACGATATCCGGATCATCGTCCACGATGAGGATTTTGGCCATGTAAGCCTCCTAATACCGGGTCCATAGACTCGGGTGTGGGGTTGGGCTGGCAATGGGTTGGGGTAAGGGAAGGTGGGCTCATCCTAGCCCACTTCAGAGCCCCCAAATACAAAATAGTGCTTGAAACGATTGGTGTTTCAATTCGTGATTTTAATCACGTAATTGGGCGTTTCAAAAGACGACAAAGAGGTAGACTTACCCCATAGCCTTCGTGACAAACCGCAACGGTGTGAAATATTTCACGGTCAACTCATGAAAACAATATCGGATAAGGTCATCGGCCGGCTGGCGCGCTACCGCACCCTGCTCACGGAGCGCCTGCCCGGCGACCGGACCCATTTATTTTCCCATGAGATCGCCGCGGCCATTCGCCTTTCGGACTCCCAGGTGCGCCGGGACCTCATGACCATCGGCACCCGGGGGGTGCCCAGCCACGGCTACGACGTGCACCGCCTGCTCCAGGACCTGAACCGGACCTTGAACCAGGCCCGCCTCCACGGGGTGGCGGTGATGGGGGTGGGCAGCCTGGGGGGCGCGCTCATCGCCAAACTGGAATCCAAGCGCACCAACCTGCGCATCAAGTGCGCCTTCGACATCGACCCGGCCAAGACGGACCGGGTCTTCTCAGGGGTGAAGTGCCACCCCATGGGCGCCCTGGAGACGGTGGTGGCCCGGGAAGAGGTGGACCTGGCCATCCTCTGCGTGCCGGCCGGGGAGGCCCAGGCCCTGGCGGAGCGCCTGGTGCGGGCCGGGATCAAGGGCATCCTCAATTTCTCCACGGCGGCCCTGCGGCTGCCGCGGACCATCGCGCTGGAAGAGATCGACATCGGCAATCAATTGACGAAGCTAGCCTACTTTACCCTTCACCCTTCAAAGGAGCGCCGGAATGGCCGTCATGAAGAGCGTTGAAACTGTCCTAGAGGGTCACCCCAACGCGGGGCGTGACCACCTCATCCCGATCCTGCAGGAGGTGCAGGCGGCCGAGGGGTTCCTGTCCAAGGCCTCGATCGCCAAGGTCGGCGAGGAGCTCCACCTCCCCGCCAGCAAGATCTTCGGCGTGGCCACGTTCTACAACATGTTCAGGTTCCAGCCCAAGGGCAAGTACCACGTGATGGTCTGCCGGGGCACCGCCTGCCACGTCAAGGGCAGCAAGCGGGTGCTGGACATGGTCACCAAGACCCTGAAGCTGCAGCCGGGCCAGACCAGCCGGGACGGCCTGTTCAGCCTGGAAGTGGTCGCCTGCATGGGCGCGTGCGGCCTGGCTCCGGTGGTGAACATCAACGGCCAGTTCCACGCCAAGGTCACCCCCATGAAGCTGCAGCGGATCCTCGAAGAATGCCGCAACCAGGAGCTCACCCATGCCGAGCAATAGCCCCTCCTCCTACTCCTGCTGGGACACCCCCGGCAGGCCGACTCCGGAACTGCTGGCGGCCCTCAAGGCCGGGCCCTTCGCGGGCAAGGCCGGCGCCGAACTGGATGCCCTCCTGGCCGGGCTGCGGCGGGAGCAGGTGTCCCGCCCCGTGATCTTCGTGGGCGCCGGCACCTGCGGACTGGGCGCCGGCGCCGCCAAGACCCTGGCCCGCATCAAGGCGGTCCTGGCGGAAACCGGCCTTGACGCTGACGTGCGCGAAGTGGGCTGCATCGGCCTGTGCTCCGAGGAGCCGCTGGTGGATGTGCAGCTGCCCGGGCGCACCCGCATCTCCTTCTGCGGCGTCACCGAGGACAAGGTGGACAACCTGCTGGCCAAGGTGTTCAAGGGCCAGCTGCCCGAAGCCGACCAGATCCTGGGCCAGTTCTTCATGGACGGCCAGGAGCCCTGGAGAGGCGTCAAGGACATGGGCGAGAACCCGTTCCTGGCCATCCAGAAGCGCTGGGTGCTGGAAAACTGCGGCATGATCGACTTCACCTCCATCGACGAGTACATCGCCCGGGGCGGTTATTCCGCCGTGCAGAAGGCCCTCACCACCATGACCCGCCAGGAAGTGGTGGACCAGATCCTGGCCAGCGGGCTGCGGGGCCGTGGAGGCGGGGGCTTCCCCACCGGCAAGAAATGGCAGATGGCCCTCGCCGCCGCCGGTGACCAGAAGTACATGGTCTGCAACGCCGACGAAGGCGACCCGGGCGCGTTCATGGACCGGGCCGTGTGCGAGAGCGATCCCCACCGGGTGCTGGAAGGCATGATCACCGGCTGCTACGCCATCGGCGCCACCAAGGCCTACATCTACATCCGCGCCGAGTACCCCCTGGCCATCCAGAACCTGAAGATCGCCATGGCGCAGGCCAAGGAATACGGACTGCTGGGCGAGAACATCCTGGGTTCGGGCTTCGACCTGGACATCGTCATCAAGATGGGCGCCGGCGCCTTCGTGTGCGGCGAGGAGACCGCCCTGATGGGCTCCATCGAGGGCAAGCGCGGCATGCCGCGGCCCCGGCCGCCCTATCCCATCCAGTCCGGCCTGTTCGGCAAGCCGACCGTCATCAACAACGTGGAGACCTTCGCCAACATTCCCAAGCTCATGAAGATGGGCGGCGCCACCTTCGCCCAGACGGGCACCCAGGGCAGCAAGGGCACCAAGGTGTTCGCCCTCTCGGGCATGGTGCGCCGCACCGGCCTGGTGGAAGTGCCCATGGGCACCAAGATCCGCGACGTGGTGTTCGCGGTGGGCGGCGGCATCCCCAACGGCAAGAAGTGCAAGGCGGTGCAGATCGGCGGCCCCTCCGGCGGCTGCATCCCCGAACCGCACATGGACGTGGTCTGCGACTACGAGGCCCTCAAGTCCTTCGGCGCCATCATGGGCTCCGGCGGCCTGGTGGTGCTGGACGAGAACACCTGCATGGTGGACCTGGCCAAGTTCTTCATGGAGTTCATCCAGTCCGAGAGCTGCGGCAAGTGCATCCCCTGCCGGGAAGGCACCAAGCAGATGCTGGACATCCTCAAGGCCATCACCTCGGGCCGCCGGCACGAAGAGGGCATCGACGCCCTGATCCGGGTGCGCGGCGTGATGGCGCTCCGGGAGCTGGGCGAGGCCGTCCAGAAGGCCAGCCTGTGCGGCCTGGGCCAGACCGCCCCGAACCCCGTGCTGTCCACCCTCAAGTGGTTCCGGGAAGAGTACGAAGCCCACATCTACGAGCGCCGCTGCCCCGCCGGCGTCTGCCGGGACCTGGTGGGAGCCCCCTGCCAGTCCGGCTGCCCCGTGGGCACCGAAGTGTGGAAGTACGTGGCCCACGTGGCCCTGGGCGAGTACGACGACGCCTACCAGGCCATCCGGAGCGCCAACCCGTTCCCGTCGGTCTGCGCCCGGGTCTGCAACCATCCCTGTGAAGCGGCCTGCCGCTGCGGCACCACCGGCGGCGATCCCATCGCCATCCGCGAGCTCAAGCGGTTCGTGGTGGACCGGGTGGATCCCACCGTGTTCAAGACCAGCGTGCGCCCCGCCAAGGCCGACGCCCCGCGCGTCGCCGTGGTCGGCGGCGGCCCCGCCGGCCTGTGCGCCGCCAACTCCCTGAGCGTGAAGGGCTACCGGGTCACCCTGCTCGAGCGCGAGCAGAAGCTGGGCGGCATGCTGGTGGCCGGCATCCCCGCCTACCGCCTGCCCCGCCAGGTGCTGGACAAGGAGATCCAGAGCCTGCTCAACGAGAACATCACCGTGGAGTACGGCAGGGCCCTGGGCCGGGACTTCACCATCAAGGACCTCAAGGCCAAGTACCAGGCCGTCTACGTTGCCACCGGCGCCCACCTGAGCAAGCGGCTGGGCCTCCCGGGCGACGACGCCAAGGGCATCCTGGCCGGCATCGAGTTCCTCAAGGGCTTCAACCTGCAGCACAAGGAACTGGCCAAGGGCCGGGTGGGGATCGTCGGCGGCGGCAACAGCGCCCTGGACGCGGCCCGGGTGGCCGTGCGCCAGGAGGGCGTCACCGACGTGACCATCTTCTACCGGCGCACCCGCTTGGAAATGCCGGCCTACGCCGAGGAGATCGAAGCGGCGCTGGAGGAAGGCGTGCACCTGGAGACTCTGGTGGCGCCCGTCGCGGTCAAGGCCGCGGACGGCAAGCTCACCGGCATCGAGTTCCAGCGCAATGAGCTGGGCGACAAGGACGAGAGCGGCCGGGCCCGGCCGGTGCCGATCCCGGGCAGCGAGTTCGTGGCGGCGCTGGACACCCTGGTGGTGGCCATCTCCGAGCAGCCGGAAGGGGAACTGCTGGACGGCCTCCGGTGCAAGAGCTGGGGCGGCCTGGTGACCAACCCCGAGTCCTACCTCACGTCCATCGAGGGCGTGTTCGGCGGCGGCGATGTGGTCACCGGCCCCAGCACGGTGATCGAAGCGGTGGCCGCGGGCAAGAACGCCGCGATCATGGTCGACCGCTACGTCCAGGGCAAGCAGCTCAAGGTTCTGCCCACCGTGGCCCTGCCCAGGGACTATGTGCCCCCGGTGGAGGGCGCCGAGGAGGAGGAAGGCGAGGGTCCCGCCCGGATCCACGCACCCCAGATCCCGGTGGAGGCGCGCGCCAAGAACTTCAGGGAGGTGGACCTCTGCGTCTCCGAGGACCATGCCCTGTGCGAAGCCCGGCGCTGCCTGCGCTGCGACATCGAATTCACCCAACCGGTTTAAGCGAGGTCCGCGATGTCATTCCTTGAAGCGAACGGTCAGCAGATCGAAATGAAGAAGGGGGATACCATCCTCCAGGCGCTCAAGCGCGGCGGCATCCACGTGCCGACCATCTGCCACATGGAAGGCCTGATCCCGTCCGGGACCTGCCGCATGTGCGTGGTGGAAGTGGAAGGCATGAACGGGCTGGTCCCGTCCTGCTCCTATCCCGCCGCCGAGGGCATGAAGGTCCATACCAGCACCCCCACGATCCTCAAGACGCGCAAGCAGATCGTGGAACTGCTCCTGGCCAACCATCCGGACGACTGCCTGTACTGCGCCCGCAACGGCAAGTGCGACCTGGCCAACCTGGCCCGGGAGAACGGGATCCGCGACCGGGTCTACCGGGGCGAGCGCAAGCGCATGGAGAAGGACATCTCCAGCCCGGCCATCGTCCGGGACCCGGAAAAGTGCATCCTGTGCGGCAAGTGCGTGCGCACCTGCGAGGAGATCCAGGGCGTCTCGGCCATCGACTTCATCAACCGGGGCTCCAAGTCGTTCGTGGGCACCGCCTTCAACGAAGGCATGAACGTCTCCTCTTGCATCAACTGCGGCCAGTGCATCCTGGCCTGCCCCACCGCCGCCCTCACCGAGCGCAGCTACGTGCAGGAAGTGCTGCGCCTGCTCAACGACCCCAGCAAGACCGTGGTGGTCCAGCACGCCCCCGCCGTCTCCGTGTCCATCGCCGAGGAGTTCGGCCTGAAGCCGGGCACCGACATCGACGGGCAGATGGTGGCGGCCATGCGCCGGGTAGGCTTCGACAAGGTGTTCGACACCTCGTTCACCGCCGACCTGACCATCATGGAGGAGGGCTCCGAGCTGCTCCAGCGCGTCACCGAAGGGGGCGTGCTGCCCATGTTCACCAGCTGCTCCCCGGGCTGGATCAAGTTCGTGGAGACCTTCTACCCGGAATTCATCCCCAACCTGTCCACCTGCAAGAGCCCGCAGCAAATGATGGGCGCCGTGATCAAGAGCTTCTGGGCCCAGCGGGAAGGCCTGGACCCGCGCGACATCGTCAGCGTGTCGGTCATGCCCTGCACGGCCAAGAAGTTCGAGTGCAACCGCGGCGAGATGGGCCGGGACTACGTGGCCGACGTGGACTACGTGCTCACCACCCGGGAACTGGCGGAGCTGTTCCGGGTCGTCGGGGTCAACCCGGCCTCCCTGGAGCCTGAGGGCGCTGACTCGCCCTTCGGCGAGCGCTCCAGCGCCGGCAAGCTGTTCGGCGCCTCCGGCGGCGTGATGGAGGCGGCCGTGCGTTCCGCCTACTTCCTGCTCACCGGCGAGGAGATGAAGGACTACAAGATCCAGGACCTGCGCGGCATGAAGGGCTCCAAGGAGCTGCGGGTCCAGGCCGGTCCGGTGGAAGTGGGCGCGGCGGTGGTCTCCAGCCTGGGCCAGGCCCGCAAGCTGATGGAAGAGCTCAAGGCCGGCCGCAAGGACCTGCACTTCATCGAAGTGATGACCTGCCCAGGCGGGTGCATCAACGGCGGCGGCCAGCCCATCGGCGCCGACCTGGAATCGGTGAAGGCCCGCATGGCCGCCCTGTACACCATCGACCGGGAGGACCACCTGAGGGTCAGCCACAAGAACCACGAAGTCCAGAGGCTCTACGAGGAGTTCCTGGGCAAGCCCCTCGGCCACAAGAGCCACGAGCTGCTCCACACCCACTACCACCACCGCGAAGTCATGCAATAGGAAGGAGCGCTGCCCATGAACGAGCAAAAGAACATCCTGGTCGTCGACGACGATATCGACCTGCTGGAGCAGGTTTCCATGATCCTCAAGAAGGAAGGGTACCGGGTGACCGCCGCCCAGGGCCAGAAGGAGGGCGAAGAGGCCCTGCTCACCGCCGTGCCCGACCTGGCGGTGCTGGACCTGATGATGGAGAACATGGATTCCGGTTTCGTGCTCTGCCACCACGTCAAGCGGCTGTTCCCGGACACCCCGGTGATCCTGCTGACCGCGGTCAAGTCCACCACGGGGCTCGATTTCCGCCCCGGTTCGGACGAAGCGGCCTCCTGGGTCAAGGCCGACGTGATCCTGGACAAGCCGGTCCGCCCCGAGCAGCTCAGGCTGGAAGTGAAGCGCCTGCTCAAGGCGTAGCAGTGCGACAATAGCCGGGTACGACCCCCCGGCGGAGGAGCAGGACCATGTCGGACCCCGAGATCGATTCGGCCCCCGAGGCGAACCTGGTCTCGGGGTTCGTCAAGACGGTCCCCAACCGGTGCCGCATCTGCTACACCTGCGTGCGCACCTGCCCGGCCAAGGCCATCCGCATCTCCAAGAGCCAGGCGGAGGTGGTGCCGGAGCGGTGCATCGCCTGCGGCAACTGCATCCAGGTCTGCAGCCAGAAGGCCAAGCGCATCGTCTCCACCCTGTACGAGGTGGAGACGCTGCTCAAGTCCGGGGAGCGGGTGGCGGCCTGCATCGCCCCCAGCTTCCCGGTGGAGTTCCAGGACGAGATGGACTTCCGGGTGCTGGTGGGGATGCTGCGCAAGCTGGGCTTCGCCAAGGTGGTGGAGGTGGCCTTCGGCGCCGACCTGGTGTCCGAGCGCTACCGCCAGCTCCTGTGCGAGCAGCCCCGCAGCCAGTTCATCGCCACCACCTGCCCGGCCATCGTCAACTTCGTGGAGCGCTACCAGCCCGAGCTGGTGCCCTACCTGTCCCCCATCGTCAGCCCCATGGTGGCCATCTCCCGGGCCCTGCGCTTCCTGGAGCCGGGCATCAAGGTGGTGTTCGTGGGGCCCTGCGTGGCCAAGAAGACCGAGGCCGCGGACCCCGACATCGACGGCCGGCCCGACGTGGCCATCACCTTCCGGGAGCTGCGCTACCTGTTCCTGCGCTGGTCGATCCGGCCGGAGCGGGTGGTGCCCTCGGACTTCGACCCGCCCCACCCGTCCCTGGGCGGGCTGTACCCCGTGACCCGGGGCTTCCTCCAGTCGGCCTGCATCCCCGAGGACCTGCTGGCCAACGAAGTGGTGGCCACCGACGGCCTCAAGGGCTTCACCTCCATGCTGGAGGAGTTCGCCAACGGCACCATGGAGGCCCGGCTGCTGGAGCTGCTGTCCTGCAACGGCTGCATCGCCGGCCCGGGGCTGTCCAGCGAGGAGTCCCTGTTCAAGCGCCGGGCCCGGGTGAGCCACTACACCCGCTACCGGGAGAGCCAGCTGGACCACCAGGAATGGCAGCGTTCCGTGGACCGGTTCGTGGGCCTGGACCTGATGCGCCGGTTCACCCCAAAGGACCAGCGCTGGCAGCCCCTGGAAATGCCGGCCCTGAACGAGATCATGAAGCGCATGGGCAAGTACTCGGAAGCCCACGAGCTGAACTGCGGCGCCTGCGGCTACCACACCTGCCGGGAGCACGCCCTGGCCATCGCCAAGGGCTTCGCCGAAAGCGAGATGTGCCTGCCGTTCGTCATCGACACCAACCTGAGCACCATCCGCAAGCTGACCCAGGCCAACGAGAAGCTGGCCAGCGCCCAGGAGACCCTGATGCACTCGGAGCGCCTGGCCAGCATGGGCCAGCTGGCCGCCGGGGTCGCCCACGAGATCAACAACCCCCTGGGGGTGGTGCTGATGTACACCCACCTCCTGCTGGACGAGTGCAACAAGGAGTCGGCCCTGCGCCCGGACCTGGAGATGATCGTGGAGCAGGCCAACCGGTGCAAGCGCATCGTCGCGGGCCTCCTGGACTTCGCCCGGCAGAACAAGGTGGCCTTCCAGCCCTGCGACATCCGGGAGGTGATCCGCACCTCCCTGGCCAACCTGGCCACGCCCGACGGGATCACCGTGGAGGTGGAGCACGTGGAAGGCAGCCCCAAGGTGGAGCTGGACCGGGACCAGATCATCCAGGTGTTCGTGAACCTCATCGACAACGCCTACGACGCCATGCCCAGCGGCGGGGCCCTGAAGATCCAGTCGTACGCCGACGCCAAGACCCTCACCGTGGACGTGAAGGACACCGGCACCGGCATCCCCAAGGAGAACCTCAAGAAGCTGTTCGAGCCGTTCTTCACCACCAAGCTCATGGGCAAGGGCACCGGCCTGGGGCTGCCGGTGGTCTACGGCATCGTCAAGCTGCACCGGGGGGAGATCACCGTGGAATCCAACCCGGATCCGGGGCAGGGGCCCACCGGCAGCACCTTCCGGGTCCGGCTGCCGCGCGAAGCCAAGCGGATGGGAGGCTGAGGCCCGATGAAAGAGCAACTGCACCTGCTGGTGGTGGACGACGAGCTGGGCATGCGCCTGTCGGTGGAGCGGGCGCTGCGCAACTACAGCATCTGGTTCGAGGACATCGAGGCGGAGGTGTCGTTCCGCATCAGCAAGGCCGAGACCGGCGAGGCGGCCCTGGACGCCATGGGCCAGGACCCGGCCGACATCATCCTGCTGGACTACAAGCTGCCCGGCATCTCCGGGCTGGACGTGCTGCAGACCCTCATGGAGCGCAAGCTGGAAGTGCTGGTGGTGATGATCACCGCCTACGCCAGCCTGGAGACCGCCGTGCAGGCCACCAAGGTGGGGGCCTTCGACTTCCTGGCCAAGCCCTTCAACCCGGACGAGCTCAAGGCGGCCATCTACAAGTCCGCCAAGCACCACATGGTGCAGCGGGCGGCCCGGAAACTGGCGGAGGAGCGCCGGCAGATCCGGTTCGAGTTCCTGTCGGTGCTGGCCCACGAGCTCAAGGCGCCCCTGGCGGCGGTGGAGGGCAACCTGCGCATCCAGCGGGACCGGGCCCTGGGCGAGGAGCTGGGGGAGTACGACCACATCCTCAGCCGCTCCATGATCCGCCTGGAGGGCATGCGCAAGCTCATCTACGACCTGCTGGACCTGACCCGGATCGAGTCCGGCCAGAAGAAGCGCACCCTGGAGCCGGTGGACGTGTGCCAGGTGGCCGCCCAGGTGCTGGAGGCCCACCAGGCCCTGGCGGCCGAGCGCCAGATCACCCTGGTGCCGGCCCCCGCCGGCCCGGTCCTGATGCAGGCGGACGCCGGGGAGCTGGAGATCGTCTTCAACAACCTGGTGTCCAACGCCATCAAGTACAACCAGGACGGCGGCTCGGTGACGGTGAAGGTGGAGGACGGCCCGGACCAGGTGGCCATCGCCGTGACCGACACCGGCATCGGCATGACCCCCGAGGAGATGGCCAAGCTGTTCGGGGAGTTCAGCCGCATCAAGAACGAGAAGACCCGCAACATCCTGGGCTCGGGCCTGGGGCTGTCGATCCTGCGCCGGCTGGCGGCGCTCTACCACGGCGAGGTGAAGGTGCAGAGCGCCGCGGGGGAGGGCAGCACCTTCACCGTGACCCTGAAGAAATAAGGCCGTCCGCGGACCCCTATGGAGCCCTTCCCGCCGCACGGGCGGACCCCTTTCCATCCAGGTCCGCCATGCTTCGGTGAGTTCCATTGTCCCGGCAAAGCGCCTCTGGACCTCGGCCAGGGCCCTGCCATCAATAGGGTTACCGAAGCTGGGCAATCGGCAGGTCCCCGCCGGAAACCTTATAGACCCTACGGTGCCCACCGCTAATCCGACGGGACCCATATCCGGCGAGTGCACCTTTAAGCGGCCCAGGCTTGCCGGCGAATCATCCCGGTCGAAACAACGGATTCTGGGAGGCACGTTGGAGCCTGGATTGGCAAGGCCGGAAGACCAGGAATGGATTGACTTTCTATTTGAAAAAAGCGTGACCAATAAATAAAATCGGCGTCTGCCCATGCAGCCAGGAGGCCACCCGATGGATACGCGCCTAGACGAAATCGCCGACGGCATTTTCCGCATCAGCACCGGAGTGTCCATCCCGGCCATTCCGGGCGGCTTCAGCTTCAATCAGTTCCTCATCCGGGACCAGGAATCGCTCTTATTCCACACCGGCCCCCACGGGCTGTTCGAGGCCACCCGGGCGGCGGTGGCCCGGGTGGTTGCCCCGGAAGCGCTGCGCTATGTGGCCTTCGGCCACCATGAGGCGGACGAGTCCGGAGCCATGAACGAGTTCCTGGCCTGGGCGCCGGAGGCGGTGCCCCTGTGCAGCCGGGTGGCGGCCATGGTGTCCATGCAGGACCTGGCGGACCGCCCGCCCCGGCCCATGGCCGACGGCGAGGTGCTGGACCTGGGCGGGCACACGGTCCAATGGCTGGACACGCCCCACGTGCCCCACGGGTGGGATGCGGGCCTGGTCTGGGAGGCCGCCACCGCCACCCTGCTGTGCGGGGACCTGTTCACCCAGCCGGGGGCCGGCCTGCCGCCGGTCACCGAAGGGGACATTTTCGGCCCCAGCGAGGCCATGCGGGGGGCCATGGACTACTACTCCAGCGGCCACCGGGCCCGGGCGGCCTGCGCCCGCCTGCAGGCGCTCCGCCCCAGGCTCCTGGCCACCATGCACGGCAGCGCCTTCCGGGGCGACGGCGCGGACCTCCTGAAAACCCTCGCCCAGGCCATGATGGGCCTGCCCTGAGTTCTATCGGGGTGTCCGTGCACCGGTCGGCGGCAGGCCCGACGGCCACCACCGGTATGGCGGCGCGGACCCACGGAACCGGTACGGTGGGCCTGCTGCCTACCGGCACACGGACGATGACTTGGAAAACCTCCCGATCAGGACCGGCCGGAATCCTATTATTTGATTTTCGAATAGATGTCCCTATCGTTTGACCCGGCGGGGAACCCAGCCTGATAAAGGGGAATCTCCCCAGGGAGGCCCCTATGACCCATGCCCAGCAGCTCGGCGCCCGCATCGTCACCTTCCGGGAGAGGCTGGGCCTGTCCCAGGCGGACCTGGCGGTGAACTCGGGGGTGGACCCCAGCCTGCTGGCCGCGGTGGAGGCCGGCGACGCCTACCCGGCCCTGGGCATCCTCATCAAGCTGTCCCGGGCGCTGGGCCAGCGCCTGGGCACCTTCATGGACGACCACCCCAGCCCGGACCCGCTCATCGTCCGCGCCGCCGACCGCAAGCCGGGCTCGCGCCAGCACCTGGGCACCGCCGACGGCAACATCCGCTACTTCTCCCTGGGCCGGGGCAAGGCCGACCGGCACATGGAGCCGCTGTACATCGAGATCGGCCCGGACGAGCCGGTGCACCTCACCAGCCACGAGGGGGAGGAGTTCCTGATCGCCGTGTCCGGGCAGCTGGTGATCCACTACGGCAAGGAGCGCCACCTCCTGGAGCCCGGGGACTCGGCCTACTACAACTCGGTGGTGCCGCACTCGGTGAGCGCCGGCGGTGGCCGGCCCGCCACCGCCTACGCCGTGGTCTACCAGCCGTCCTGAGGCCCGTCATGACCGAGACTCCGTTCCGCGCCACTTCACCGGTGGGGACGGCCCCCACCCGGGGCCCTTACGCCGTCGCCGCCTCCATGGGCGCGGTGCCCCCGGGCGCCGCCGTCACCCGGGACCTGACCATCGGCCAGGTGTTCGACGCCACCGCCGCCGCCCTCCCGGACCAGGACGCGGTGGTCTACGCCGACCGCGACTACCGTCTCACCTGGAGCCAGTTCCGGGACGAGGTGGACCGCATGGCCAGGGGCCTGATGGCCCTGGGCGTGGGCCAGGGCGAGAAGGTGGCCATCTGGGCCACCAACGTGCCCCACTGGGTGACCCTGCAGTTCGCCACCGCCAAGATCGGCGCGGTGCTCCTGACCATCAACACCAACTGCAAGTCCGCGGAGATCGACTACCTGCTGCGCCAGTCGGAGACCGAGAACCTGTTCATCTTCGACGGCACCCGGGATACGGACTACGTGGCCACCCTGTACGAGCTGGCGCCCGAGCTCAAGGTCCAGCCCCGGGGCGAGCTGCGCAACGCGCGCTATCCCCACCTGAAGCGGGTGTTCTTCCTGGGGCCGGAGAAGCACCGGGGCATGTACTCCATCCCCGAGGTGATGGCCCTGTCCGTCACGGTGGGCGAGGAGGACTACCTGGAGCGCCAGCGTTCCCTGGGCTGCCAGGACGTGGTGAACATGCAGTACACCTCCGGCACCACCGGGTTCCCCAAGGGCGTGCAGCTGACCCACTCCAACATCCTGAACAACGGCTACTGGATCGGCCGCAACCAGCATTTCTCCAGCCGGGACCGCCTGTGCATCCCGGTGCCCCTGTTCCACTGCTTCGGCTGCGTGCTGGCGGTGATGGCCTGCGTCAACCACGGGGCCACCATGGTGGTGCTGGAGCGGTTCGACCCGGTCAACGTGATGATGAGCGTGGAGCGGGAGCGCTGCACCGCCCTCTACGGAGTGCCCACCATGTTCATCGCCGTGCTGGAGCACCCGCTGTTCCACCGGTTCAATTTCAGCACCCTGCGCACGGGCATCATGGCCGGCTCCCCCTGTCCGGCCAAGACCATGAGCGAGTGCGTGGAAAAGATGAACATGCGTGAGCTGACCATCGTCTACGGCCTGACCGAGTCCAGCCCGGGCATGACCCAGACCCTCTACAACGAGCCGGACCTGGAGCGCAAGTGCACCACCGTCGGCCGGGCCATGCCCGGGGTGGAGGTGGCGGTGATCTCACCGGAGAGTGGCGAGATCCTGCCCGTGGACCAGCCGGGCGAACTGTGCTGCCGGGGCTACGTGAACATGAAAGGTTACTACAACATGCCCGAGGAGACGGCCAGGTGCATCGACGCCAACGGCTGGCTCCATTCCGGGGACATCGGCATCATGGACGCCCAGGGCTACTACAAGGTCACCGGGCGCCTCAAGGACATGATCATCCGGGGCGGGGAGAACATCTACCCCAAGGAAGTGGAGGAGTTCCTGCACCACCTGCCGGGCATCTCGGACGTGCAGGTGGTGGGCGTGCCGTCCCACGCGTACGGGGAGGAGGTGGCCGCCTACATCATCCTCCGCGCCGGGGCATCGGTGCAGGAATCGGACGTGCAGGACTACTGCCGGGGCCGGATCGCCCGGCACAAGATCCCCAAGTACATCGCCTTCGTCGACCGCTACCCCATGACCGCCAGCGGCAAGATCCAGAAGTTCAAGCTCCGCGAAGACGCCTCGGCACGCTGGCCCCAGGTGCGCTAGACCTTTTTGGTTCGGGTCCCCCTTGTTCGCCCGTCCGTTCCGTGGTCTTGGCCAAGGGCCTCTGGGCCGGCGTCTGCTCTCTTGGCGGGGGCCCAGAGGCCCTTGGCCAAGACCACGGGGGTGGGTACGGCCCGTTTCCCGCCGGGGTGTGGCGGGCGTTCGCGGCAGCCCCACAAGGGCATGGCAAAGTTCATTGGGATCACTCCTTCCGCTGCCGGTTGGGAAAAGCGCCTCTGGGCCCCCACCTCAAGAGCATCCGGCGGCCCAGAGGCGCTTTTCCCAACCGACGGAATGGACGGGCGAATGGGGGAACCTGGGACCTGACAATTTGGTATTGATCAACGGTCGCCCGGCTGGCATGTTGGGAAGATCTTGTTTCCGGGCTGCACTTCCGGTCCAACGGCAATCTTTCCCAACTCGAGGTATCCCATGAGCCTGCGCCGCCTGCTTTCCACCCTGGCAACCGCCCTCGCCCTGGCCTTCTGCCTTCAGATGGCCGCCGCGGAACCGCTCCGGGTGGCCACCGACGCCACCTTCCCGCCCATGGAGTTCATGCAGAACGGCAAGCGCACGGGGTTCGACATCGACCTCATCGATGCCATGGCCAAGGTGATGGGCCGGCAGGTCCAGTGGATCGACATCGACTTCAAGGGGCTGATCCCGGGGCTGATCGCCAACCGGTTCGACGTGGCCGCTTCGGCCATCTACATGACCGACGAGCGGCGCAAGGTGGTGGCGTTCACCGACACCTACTTCACCGGCGGGCTGGTGGTGATCGTGCGCAGGGACAACAAGGCCATCAACGGGCCCGAGGACCTGGCGGGCAAGAAGGTCTCGGTGCAGGTGGGCACCAAGTCGGTGAACTTCCTCAAGGAGAACTACCCGGCCGTGCAGCGGGTCGAGGTGGAGAAGAACCAGGAGATGTTCGACCTGCTCCTGACCGGGCGGGTGGACGCGGTGGTGACCGGACGGCCCGCCGCGGGCGAATTCGCCAAGGCCCAGCCCACCGTCCGGGTGCTGCCCAAGGCCCTGACCTCCGAACTCTACGGCTACGCCGTGCGCCAGGACGAGACCGCCCTCCTGGCCCAGATGAACCAGGCGCTGGCGAAGCTGAAGGCCGACGGCACCTACAACGCCCTGGTGGCCCGGTGGTTCGGCTCGGCCCAGTGAAGCTGCGGGGCTAGGCTCCCATGGCGCTGGATTTCTCTCCCGTCTGGCAGGGCTGGCGGTCGCTCGCCAACGGCGCGCTGGTCACGGTGGAAGTGACGGCCGCTTCCCTGGGCCTCGGCTGTCTGCTCGGGCTGCTGGTGGGCATGGGCCGGCTGTCGCCCGGGCGCCGGATCATCTACGGCATCTGCACCGCCTACCTGACCTTCATCCGGGGCACACCGCTGCTGGTGCAGCTGTTCCTGCTGTTCTTCGGCCTGCCCCAGTTCGGGATCCTGCTGCCGGCCTTCCTGTGCGGGGTGCTGGGCCTCGGGATCTACAGCGGCGCCTATGTCTCGGAGATCGTCAGGGGCTCCATCCAGTCCATCGACCGGGGCCAGATGGAGGCGGCCCGGTCCCTGGGCATGCCCTACCGCATGGCCATGCGCAAGGTGATCCTGCCCCAGGCCTTCGTGCGGATGATTCCCCCCCTGGGCAACGAGTTCATCGCCCTGATCAAGAATTCGGCCCTGGTCTCGCTGCTGACCATCGACGACGTGATGCACGAGGGGGAGAAGATCATCAGCGTGTCCTACCGGTCGCTGGAGGTGTACCTGGCGATCGCCTTCATCTACCTGCTGCTCACCAGCGTCACGACCCTGATCCTGCGCCGCACCGAGCGGACCCTGCGCGCCGATGGGAGGGTGCTGTGAGCCAGGCCATCGTGGAAGTGAAGGGATTGGGCAAGTCCTTCGGCGCCCACCAGGTGCTGCAGGACCTCGACCTCACCGTGGAGGCGTCCCAGGTGGTGGTGATCATCGGCCCCAGCGGCTCGGGCAAGAGCACGTTCCTGCGCTGCCTGAACGGTCTGGAGGCCGCCGAGCGGGGCACGGTGCGCATCTGCGGCCATCCCTTGCTGGAGGACGGGCGGCTGATCGACGACGCCCGCCTCAACCAGGTGCGCACCGATGTGGGCATGGTCTTCCAGTCCTTCAACCTGTTCCCCCACCTGACCGTCCTGGATAACATCACCCTGGCGCCGCGTTCCCTGGGGCGGCTGACCCATCGCCAGGCGGACCAGGAGGCCCGGGACTTCCTGCGCAAGGTGGGCCTGGAGGAAAAGGCCCAGGTCTACCCCGGCACCCTTTCGGGGGGCCAGAAGCAGCGGGTGGCGATCGCCCGGGCCCTGGCCATGAAGCCCAAGGTGATGATGTTCGATGAGGCCACCTCGGCCCTGGACCCGGAACTGGTGGGCGAGGTCCTTCAGGTCATCAAGGCCCTGGCCGCCGAAGGGATGACCATGCTGGTGGTGACCCACGAGATGGGGTTCGCCCGGGAGGTGGCGGACACGGTGGTGGTCATGGACCAGGGGGCCATCATCGAGCAGGGGCCCCCCGCCCAGGTCTTCTCCGCGCCCCGGGAAGCCCGGACCCGCACGTTCCTCCAGGCGGTGCTCACCCACTGATACCCAGCTGGGCCAGGGGCAGGACGTCGGCCCGGTTCCGCACCTGCTGGTCCAGGGGCGCGGTGCCGTCCTGGGCCTCCAGCTGCAGCTGGTGGTCCTGGGCCCACCGGCGGATCCAGCCGGCGGCGCCGTCCAGCCCGGCCTCGTGGATGCCGTAGGCGATCAGGGCGTCCACCGGGGGCAGGGTCATGCCGGTGCCGTACCCGGGGCAGGCCAGGGACACGGACCGGGCTACGGCGGCGTCCCGTTCCAGGAGGTGGCGGTTGAGGGCGGACAACCCTTTTGCGGCCGGCGCCGGACCGGGGGCGCAGGGCGCCGCCTGGCCGGAGGCCGCCAGCACCTCCAGCCCCTGCAGGATAGCCTCCGGGGCCTGGCCCGCCAGGGACGGGTGGGCCAGCACCTCCTCCACGGCCATGCGGCTCCCGGCCAGCAGGTCGGCCAGCCTGGGGAAGATTCCGCCGTCCATCTGGATGACGTTGCCCTTGCACTCGAATTTGAATTCGAACTGCTCCCGGTTCCGGAACGAGCCGAGGGTCACGCCGCCCAGGCGGCCCCCCTGGGACGGCCGCTCCCTGCCCAGGCAGTACACGTCCCGGCGGAACACCGTGTTCAGCACCAGGTCCTTGCGGGTCTCGAACGCCGCCCGGCCGGGCAGGTTCTCGAACACGGCGTGCAGCTGCTGGGGCAGGCACAAGGCCCCGTAGTTCATGCTGATGGGCAGGCAGCCCACGAAAGTGAGCCCGACCCGGCGCATGTCCTCGTGCACTTGCCGGAACCAGTAGGCCTCCCAGTACGGAGTGAAGTACTCGTGGGCGACGTAGCGGGGATCCGCGCTCAGGATGTGGTCCACCAGCCCCTTCACCTGGGGCCCGGTGTTCACCGAGGCCGCCCCGGCGTCCCGGAGCAGGCGCAGGTGCTCGACGCCCTTGGCCACCTTCTCCAGGGTGCCGCCGGGCATGCCGTCCACGTGGGTGACCATGATCTCCCGGATGGGAATCTGCTGGGACCAGCCGGGGAGCGCGTTGTAGCTGTTGTAGACCAGGCCGCCGGGCTTCAGGCGGTGGGCGATGAAGGCCTGGATCTCCTTGCGGATGCCCGGGCTCACCCAGGAATACACGCCGTGCAGGACGATCACGTCGAACCTGGGCAGGTCCCGTTCCAGGAGGTGGGCGAAATCCTCTTCCAGGAAGGCGGCGTTGCCCACCTGGCCGGCCTTGGCGGTGGCCAAAGCCCGCTGGATGTGGTCCCGGTTCAGGTCCACCCCCACGAACCGGGCCCCGGGGTTGGCGGCGGCGTGGATGATCAGGCTCAACCCGGAGCCGCAGCCCAGTTCGCAGTAGTCGAAGTCCCCACCCGGGTCCAGGCGGGGGAACCCGCGCAGGGCGGCCAGGTAGTCCAGGTACCAGGGGCTCAGGCCATCGTAAAAATAATCAATATATTCCAGGTCACAAAAATAACCGGCATTCAAGGAACACCTCGAACGCCAGTCTAGGCAAAAATTCGAATAATAAAAATAATTTATTAAAAATAGTCACAACCGCAACTGGACAGCCTGCCATCCCGGCCCATGCTTTTGCCCGCAGGCGCCCACAGGCCGGGATCCATTCGACCCCTCAGGCCGCCCTTGAAGCGGGGTGGCGCAACGAAGGGGTCGCGCCCCTGCGCGGGACCCGCATCAGACTTTCTTGGCGATCTTGGTGATGGCGTCCGAGAGGGTGACCCCCGAGGCCTTGGCGTTGGCGGTGTGCAGGTAGAGTTGCGGCTTGCCCCCTTCCTCCACCACCGCCATGCTGGCGCCCGACTTGAGCCATTCCACGTTGGGGCAGACGATGAACCGGTTCTGGGCTTTCAGGGCGCGCACTTCCGGCTCGGACGAGCCCCAGGCGAACTTGAACCCGGGCCCCACGGAGACCCCCATGTCCTCCAGCTTCTTCTTGAGCGCCTCGTCGTTGCAGCAGAAGCCGAACTGGCCGGCGGAGGTGAGCAGGACCTTCACGAACTTGGCTTCGAGATCCAGGGATGGGCTCTGGGCGTGCAGTCCGGCTGCAGCCACCAGGGCCATGGCGATGGAAACCAGGCGTTTCATGAAGCCTCCTCAGGTACCCCGGGATCTTGGCCGGGGTCTTGGATCAAAGCGGATCGCCTTCGGAAACCGAGGTGATTATTGAGCCATTTTGTTGATCTTTTCTTGTTTGTCAATGCATGGCCCGGCATCGCCGGCCTGGCGGCCGGCGATTGGCCGCGCCCGGACCCGCAACCGGGCCGTACGGACCCGGAAAGGACAATTTTCTGCCGCCGCGGCGGCCGTCTTCGGCAACGCCTACCGGCGGGAGGGAATACCATGGGCTCACCACCCAGCCTGGACCAGGCCCGCACTTGGCCGGCCGCACCCAAGGAGGCCCCTATGGCCCGCACCCTGCGCATCGCCTCCATCCCCGGAGACGGCATCGGCAAGGAAGTGATGATCGAAGGCATCCGGGTCCTGGATGCCGCCGCCGCCCGGTACGGGTTCGCCATCGACTGGCGCCACTTCGACTGGTCCTGCGAATACTACGCCAGGCACGGGCGGATGATGCCCGAGGACGGCCTGGAGCGGCTGCGCCCGCACGAGGCGGTGTTCCTGGGGGCGGTGGGCTACCCGGGGGTGCCCGACCACGTCTCCCTGTGGGGCCTGCTGATCCCCATCCGCCGGGGCTTCGACCAGTACGCCAACGTCCGCCCGGTGCGGCTGATGCCGGGGGTGGCCTCGCCCCTGGCCGGACGCAAGCCCGGCGACATCGACATGATGGTCGTGCGCGAGAACACCGAAGGGGAATACAGCTCCGTCGGCCGCCACGAGAACCAGGGGACCGAGGATGAGCGGGTGGTGCAGGAGAGCGTGTTCACCCGCCGGGGCGTGGACCGGATCCTGCGCTACGCCTTCGAGCAGGCCCTGAAACGCCGCGGGCACGTGACCTCGGCCACCAAGTCGAACGGCATCACCATGACCATGCCCTTCTGGGACGAGCGTTTCCGGGCCATGGCGGCCCAGTACCCGACGGTGCGCACCGACCAGTTCCACATCGACATCCTCACCGCCCAGTTCGTGCGCAACCCCCAGTGGTTCGACGTGGTGGTGGGCTCGAACCTGTTCGGGGACATCCTCTCCGACCTGGCTCCGGCCTGCGCCGGCACCATCGCCATCGCCCCCTCCGCCAACCTCAACCCCGAGCGGGCCCATCCCTCCATGTTCGAGCCGGTGCACGGCTCCGCTCCGGACATCGCCGGCAAGGGCATCGCCAATCCGGTCGGCCAGATCTGGGCCGGGTCCATGATGCTGGACCACCTGGGCCAGCCGGAGGCCGCGGCGGCGGTGATGCGGGCCATCGAGCGGGTGGTGGGGCAGGGACCGGCCACCCCGGACCTGGGCGGCAAGGCCAGCACCACGGAGATGGGCAAGGCCATCGCGGCGGCGGTGGACTGAGGGGCTATTTTCTGCGGCCGGGCGGCCCGGATTCGATAGCACATGCTGGATACAACGCCTTACATTGGCTCTGACCGCCTCGGTCGGACTGGGGGGCGCTATGAAATTCCTGGAAGACGACAATCTGTTCCGCCAGCTGGGCTACATCCAGGGGCGCTGGACCGGTGCTGATTCGGGGGAGACCAGCCCGGTGGCCAACCCTGCCACCGGCAAGGAGCTGGGCCGGGTGCCCCGCATGGGCGCCGCCGAGGCCCGGCGGGCGGTGGCGGCGGCCCAGGAGGCGCTGCCCGCCTGGCGGAGCCGCAGCGCCGCCGAACGCTCCGCCACCCTGAGGCGCTGGCATGACCTGGTCATGGCCAGCCAGGAGGACCTGGCCGCCCTGATGACCGCCGAGCAGGGCAAGCCCCTGGCCGAATCCCGGGGCGAGATCGCCTACGCCGCCTCGTTCCTGGAATGGTTCGCCGAGGAAGGCAAGCGCGTCTACGGCGACACCATCCCCGCCCAGGAACCCGGCAAGCGCATCCTGGTGCTCAAGGAGCCGGTGGGGGTGGTGGCGGCCATCACTCCCTGGAACTTCCCGGCGGCCATGATCACCCGCAAGGCCGGGCCGGCCCTGGCGGCCGGGTGCACCCTGGTGCTCAAGCCGGCCTCCAGCACCCCCTTCTCGGCCCTGGCCCTGGCGGAGCTGGGGGAACGGGCGGGGCTCCCGCCCGGGGTGTTCAACGTGGTCACCGGCGCCGCGGGCCCCATCGGCCAGGAGCTGACCGGCAACCCCGCGGTGCGCAAGCTCACCTTCACGGGGTCCACGGAGATCGGCAAGCGGCTGCTGGAGCAGTGCGCCGCCACCGTGAAGAAGGTGTCCCTGGAACTGGGCGGCAACGCCCCCTTCATCGTCTTCGACGACGCCGACCTGGACGCGGCGGTGGCCGGGGCGGTCGCGTCCAAGTTCCGGAACACCGGGCAGACCTGCGTGTGCACCAACCGGTTCCTGGTCCAGGAGGGGGTCTACGGGCCCTTCGCCGAGCGCCTGGCGGCAGCGGTGGCGCGACTGAAGGTGGGGGACGGCTTCGAGCCCGGGGTGGAGCAGGGGCCGCTCATCGACCTGGCCGCGGTGGAGAAGGTGGAAGAGCACATCGCCGACGCCCTGGGCAAGGGTGCCCGGGTGGTCCTGGGCGGGGCCCGCCACCCCCTGGGGGGCACCTTCTTCCAGCCCACGGTCCTGGCCGAGGTCACCCCGGCCATGGCCGTGGCCCGGGAGGAGACCTTCGGCCCGGTGGCGCCCCTGTTCCGCTTCCGCAGCGAGGAGGAGGCCGTCCGCCTGGCCAACGACACCCCGTACGGCCTGGCCGCCTACTTCTACACCCGGGACCTGGCCCGGAGCTGGCGGGTGGCCGAGGCCCTGGAGTACGGCATCGTGGGCCTCAACACCGGCCTGGTGTCCAGCGCCGTGGCGCCCTTCGGCGGGGTGAAGGAATCCGGGCTGGGACGGGAAGGATCCAAGTACGGGATCGAGGAATTCCTGGAAATGAAATACCTCTGCATCGCCCTCTAGTTCTTGAGCACCTTGCGGTTCACCAGGATGTCCAGGTTGTCGTTGAAGGTCAGGACGACCGTCACTTTGCCCCGATTCCAGCTGGCGATGGTATGCACCTTGTCCTTGTGTTCCTCGGCGGGTTTGCCCCAAAGACGCCAGACATCCTGCTTGGTGGATATCCCCACCCTGGGCTCTTTCAGGTCCTCGTGGTTGGCACTGGCGGGGCCGCCGCCGCCGAACTCGTGCATGGAGCCGGTGAACAGGAGGCAAGTGGAGAGACAGACGGCTTCAAGCATGATTGACCCTCCCAAGTCATTATGGGGCGCCGTCCGACGGCGCGCACGTTCCGGGGACGGCCGGGGTGGCACGGGACGTGCAACACTTATTTTCACCACCTCCACGGGGTTATCCATGTACATACCGTCCGCCTTCCAGGAAACCCGGGTCCAGGTCATGCACGACCTGATCCGTTCCCACCCCTTGGGCTGGCTGGTCACCGCCGGACCCGGAGGCCTGTCCGCCTCCCCCGTGCCCTTCCTGGTCTACCCGGAGGAGGGGCCCAACGGCACCCTGCGCGCCCACCTGGCCCGTAACAACGCCCACTGGCGGGACCTGCAGGCGGCCACCGAGTGCATGGCCCTGTTCCAGGGGGAACAGGGCTACATCACCCCCAACTGGTATCCCAACAAGCAGGTCACCGGCAAGGTGGTCCCCACCTGGAACTACATCGCCGTGCAGGCCTGGGGCCAGCCGGTGGTGACGGAGGACCCGGGCTGGCTGCGGCGCCTGCTGGAAGACCTCACCTCCACCCAGGAGCGGTCCCGCCTGCGCCCCTGGGCCGTGGGCGACGCCCCCGCCGACTTCATCGCCAAACAGATGGAGGCCATCATCGGCGTGGAGATCCCCATCGCCCGGATCGAGGGCAAGTGGAAGCTCAGCCAGAACCGCGAGCCCGCCGACCGCCAGGGCGTGGTGGCCGGCCTGGCCGACCCGTCCGACCCCCACGGCAACCAGGCCCTGGCGGACCTGGTGGAGGAACGGCGCCGGGAGGGCGGGGCGGGCTGAACCGGGCCGACCCCAGGGGGGTGGCATGGGCGGCCGCCACGCACTAGCGGGCTCACACCCCCAGGTACGCCTCCCGCACCTTGGGATCCGCCTCCAGCGCCGCGCCCGTGCCTTCCTGGACCACCCGGCCGTTCTCGATGACGTAGCAGTAGTCCGCCACCTTGAGGGTCTGCTTGACGTTCTGCTCCACCAGGAAGATGGTCAGGCCCTCCTGGTGCAGGTTCTTGATGATCTCGAAGATCTCCCGCACCAGGATGGGGGACAGGCCCAGGCTGGGCTCGTCGAACATGATCAGGTCGGGGTCCTGCATCAGCCCCCGGCCGATGGCCAGCATCTGCTGCTCGCCTCCCGAAAGGGTCTCGGCGGGCTGGGTGCGGCGGGCCTTGAGGATCGGGAAGAGCTCGTAGGCCCGGGCCAGGTTGACGTCCTTGCGCCCCTTGGCGCGGTTGAGGTAGCAGCCGGCCTTGAGGTTCTCCTCCACGGTCATCTTGCCGAACAGCAGCCGTCCTTCGGGGATCAGGGCCAGGCCCAGCTCCACCACCTTGTGCACGGGCTTGCCGCTGATGACGGCCCCGTTGTACTGGATGATCCCGGAGGTGGCCTGGACGGTCCCGCAGATGGTCTTGAGGGTGGTGGTCTTGCCGGCGCCGTTGGCGCCGATGAGGGCCACCAGCTGGCCCTTGTTCACCGAGAAGGAGATGTCCCAGAGGACCTGGGTGAGGCCATAGCCGGCGGCCACGTGGGAGACTTCCAACGCGATCATACGTGCTCCTCCCCCAGGTAGGCCTGGATGACGCCCGGGTCGGCGGCCACTCCGGCGGGGCTGCCCTCGGCGATCTTCTGGCCGAAGTTGAGCACCACCAGGCGGTCGCTGATGCCCATGATGACCCGCATGATGTGCTCCACCACCAGGATGGTGATGCCCTGGTCCCGCACCTTGAGGATCAGCTCGATGGTGCGGTCCGCTTCGGTGGGGTTGAGGCCCGCCACCACCTCGTCCAGGAGCAGGAAGGTGGGCTCCAGGGCGAGGGCCTTGCTGATCTCCAGGCGCTTGCGCCCGGCCAGGGTGAGGCTGGCCGCCTGCACCTTGGCGCGGTCCGCCAGCCCGGTGAATTCCAGCACCTTCCAGGCGTGGGCTTCCGCCTGGGCCCGGCGGGGATGCTTCAGGAACGAGGCGATGGTGATGTTCTCCAGCACGGTCAGCCCGGCGAAGGGCTTGACCACCTGGAAGGTCCGCCCGATCCCCTGGCCCGCCAGGTAGTAGGGCGGCTTGTGGCTGATGTCGTGGCCCTTGAAGAACACCTTGCCCCGGGTGGGCCGGTAGTAGCCGCTGATGACATTGAACAGGGTGGTCTTGCCGGCCCCGTTGGGGCCGATCAGCCCCAGGATCTCTCCGGGCATCATCTCGAAGGACACCTCGTTGACGGCCGTGAGCCCGCCGAAGGCTTTGCTGACCTTCTCGACTCTCAGGATGGGTTCCGCCATGGCCTCACGCCTCCTTCTCGGTGGGGGTCGCCGCGGGTTGCGGGACCGTCGGGGCGGCCCGCCCGCGCCGGCGGCGGAACGCGATGCCCATCACGCCGTCCGGGAGGAACACCACCGACAGGGCGATCACCGCGCCCAGGATGATCAGGTACAGCACCTCGTAGGCCGACAGGTAGGCCCAGAACAGCGTCTTGAACATGAAGATCAGCACGGCGCCGATGACCGGCCCCACCAGGGTGCCCATGCCCCCGAAGATGACCATCACCAGGGCCTGGTCGCTGAGCAGGTCGCCCAGGGTCGAGTTCGGGTCGATGAAGGTGACCCAGTAGGCGAACACCCCGCCGCACAGGGCCGTGGGGATGGCCGACAGCATGAAGGCCTTGATCTTCAGGACGGTGGGGTTGAGCCCCAGGGCCTTGGCGCTCTCCTGGTCCTCCCGCACCGCCTTCAGCTTGAGCCCGAAGGGGGCCCGCTCCAGCAGGAACCACAGCCCGAAGAAGGTGGCGGCCACCACGGCCAGCATCACGTAGTAGAAGTACTGGGGGTTCAGGAAGGCGGTGGTGCGCATGCCGTCCGGGCCGCCGGTGAAGGACGCCATCAGGGCGCCCTGCTGCACCGCCCGCGCCACGGCCCAGGTGGCGATGGCGAAATAGGCCCCGCGCAGGCGCAGGGTGGGGATGCCGATGACCAGGGCGGCCGCCGCGCCCACGACTCCGCCGGCCGGCATGGCCAGCAGGAACGGCCAGTGGGCCTTCATCATGAGCATGGCCGTGGTGTAGGCGCCGATGCCGAAGAAGGCCTGGTGCCCGAAATTGAGGTAGCCGGTGTAGCCGGCGATCACGTCGAAGCCCAGGGCCAGGCCGACCCACATGATCGCTTCGGTGGTCACCCGCAGCCAGAAGGTGTCGTGGAGGACGGCGGGCAGCAGCACGGCGGCCGCGAACACCACCAGGGAAATGAGCAGGCGCCGGTCTTTGGAGATGGGGGTCATGGCGTCACATCCCTCTGCGGAACATGCCGGTGGGGGAGACCAGCAGGATCAGGTAGAGGATTCCGAACACCGCCATCATGGTGTAGCCGGGATCCAGGTAGACCAGGAAGATGGACTGGATGATGCCCAGCAGGAAGGCCGCCGCCGGCACCCCGGCCAGGTAGCCCATGCCCGCCAGCACCACCACGAAGAAGGCCAGGATGGAGTTCTCCGGGCCCATCTTGGAGGCCACCGAGAGGATGACGCCGATCAGCACCCCGGTCATGGCGGTGACGCCCACGTAGATGGCGAACAGCCACCGGTTGGTCCGCGTGGCGTTGACCCCCATGAGGCCGGCGGCTTCCTTCTGCATGGCCAGGGCCCGGATGGCCAGGCCGAAGTCGGTCTTGCGCAGCATGAGGTTCAGCAGCAGGGTGAGGACCACCGCGTAGACCAGCCCCAGCAGCCGCACCGAGGAGATGGTCACGAAGAAGCTGCCCCTCTGGAAGAAGAACGACCCGGCCGAGAAACGGGACGGGATGGAGTGGCTGTAGAAGCCGAAGAAGGTCTGGGCCAGGCCGCGCACCATCAGCGCCAGGCCGAAGGTGAACACCAGGGCCATGAGGGTGGGGTTGCCTTTGTGGCCCGAGAGCACCCGCTGGATCAGGGGCTGGAGCAGCAGCCCCAGGCCGGCGAAGATGACGAAGATGATGGGCAGGAGCAGGAAGGGCTCCACATGGGTGAGCAGGGTGAGGTGGTAGCCGGTGAAGGCCCCGAGCATGATCCACTCGCCCACCGCGAAATCGATGATGTGCAGCACCCCGTAGACCAGGGAGAAGGCTATGGCGATGTTGATGTAGATGGCGCCCAGCATGATGCCGTCGATGAGGGCCTGCGGCAATAGTTCCATGGGGTTTCCTCCGGCCGGGGACCGATGGGTAGGCGAGGGCCGGGAAGCCCGCGCTCAGGCGCGGGCTTCCCGGCTGGTTCAACTCAGGTCAGCGCTGGCTCCAGGGAGTCATGGGGTACTGGGCCTTGGCTTCCGCGACCGCGGCCGGACCGACGGTCTTCACCACGCCGTTCTGGATCTGCACCGTCAAGGGGCTGATGCCGACGTTGGCATGGTAGAAGTCGCCCTCGGTGGCGAACTTGATGCGGCCGTAGAAGGTCTGCAGATCCAGGCCCTCCAGGACCGGGATCAGCTTCTCCCGGGTGGCTTCGTTGAGCGGGGGCGCGGCGTTGAGCTTGGCCACGGCCTCCTGGAAGATGATCCCGGACACCGAGCACCCGGCCTGGGTGTAGTCGGCCGGCACGCCGAAGGCCTTCTTGGCGGCGGTGGCGTAGGCCTGGGAATCCTTCCACAGGATCTTGCTGGACGTCTTGGTGGCCTCGTCCCACACCGCGCCGCCGAACACCTGGTTGGCGTCGCCCTTGAGGGCGTCCACGAAGGCCGGCTCGGTGACCCCGTAGTGCATCAGCACCGCCTTGGGGGTGTAGTCGATCTGGCGCAGGTCCTTCACCAGGTTGATCAGCTCCTCGTCGTGCCCGCCGAAGGCGATGATGTCGGGGCGCAGCCCCTTCATGGCCGAGAGCAGCGGGGTCAGGTCCTGGCCTTCGGGCACGATGTTGAACTTGAACACCTTGATGCCCTGCTTCTCGCACTCGGCGTTGAAGGCCGTGGCGGTGGCCTTGGAGAAGGTGTCGTTGGAGCCGAACACCACCGCGGTCTTGGGCTTGGGCTCCAGCTTCGCCAGGGTCTGGATGGCCATGGCGCCGGTGAAGTTGACCGGCGGGATGGCGCCGAAGCTGTACTTGAAGTGCTGCAGCCAGACGTTCGGGGACTCGGCGGAGCCGTTGATGATCGGGACCTTGTACTTTTCCACCACCGGGCCGACGGCGATGGCGCAGCCGGAAGTGTAGGGCCCGAACATGAAGTCCACGTGTTCCTGGGTGATCAGGCGCTCCGCCGCGGCGGCGCCGGTGGACGGGTTCGACTGGGAGTCGCCGTAGAACAGCTGCACCTTGTACTTCTTGCTGCCCACCTTGATGCCGCCCTGGGCATTGACCTCCTGAGCCCAGAGGTCGTAGCCGCGCTTGCACACGTTGCCGCCGGTGACGGTGTCGCCGGACAGCTCGCAGACAACCCCGATCTTGTAATAGTCCCGCGCCTCCTGGGCGCCGGCCACGATGGCCAGCGCTGAAGCGGCAAGTAGAGCCAAGCCTTTGGAGCATTGCATTGGATGCCTCCTGGTCTGCGAAGTCACCATCACTGGCGAGGGTTAGGCTCTCAAATAAGCGAGAACCGTGCCGGGCGGGCGGGGTCAAGCAGATGAAGGACTCTTTGGGAACCGGAAGGATCGGGAAGGAGTTTCAGATGGGGTGGTCTTTTATGCTGATTTGCATATCCAGGTTCAACCGGCACTCGAAATCCAGCATTGCGGCAAGGGGAAGGGGGGTGGTGAGTTCATGGAACTTTACTAACTGTAGTTGTTCAGGCGATGCCGTACTTCTTCAGTTTCCTGGCCACGGTGGACTGGTCCACTCCCAGGACCCGGGCCATCTCCACCTGCCGGCCGTGGCGCTGGCGGGCCTCCAGCAGCAGGGTGCGCTCGGTGTTCTCCAGGGCCTGGGCCAGGGTGAGCTCCTCGGGGCCGACGGCCGCCAGGGGGGCCATGCCGGTCTGCCCCAGGATGTCCGGGGGCAGGTCCGAAAGGCCGATGAGGTCCGACTCGGACATGACCACCAGCCGCTCGCAGAGGTTGGCCAGCTGGCGCACGTTGCCGGGCCAGGGATAGGCCAGGAGCGCGTCGCTGGCGGCCTTGGTGAGGCGCCGGTGCACCCCCATGCGCTCGGCGAAGAAGGCCGTGTAGTGGTTCAGCAGGGGCAGGATGCAGTCGGTGCGCTCCCGCAGCGGCGGCAGGGAGATGGGGATGACGCTCAGCCGGTAGTACAGGTCCAGGCGGAAGGCGCCCCGGTCAACCATGGCCTGCAGGTCCTGGTGGGTGGCGGCCAGGATGCGCACGTTGAGCCTGCGGGTGAGGGTGCCGCCCACCCGCATCACCCGCCCGTCCTCCATGAAGCGCAGCAGCTTCACCTGGGCGGAGGGCGTCAGTTCGGCGATCTCGTCCATGAAGATGATCCCGCCGTCGGCCAGCTCGAAGTAGCCCGGCTTGCCCTTGACCTGGGCCCCGGTGAAGGCCCCCTTCTCGTAGCCGAACAGTTCCGCCTCCAGCAGGGACTCGGGGATGGCTCCGCAGTTGATCTTCACCAGGGGCTTGCCGGCCCGCTCGGAATACTTGTAGATGAGGTCGGCGATGAGTTCCTTGCCCACCCCCGATTCCCCCAGGATCAGCGTCGTGGAGTCCACCGCGGCCACCTTGAAGGCGTGCCGCAGGGCCTTCTGCATGCACGGGCTGCGGGCGATGATCCGGCGCGACTCCACGTCCTCCAGCTGCATCTCCAGCATGCGGTCGCGGATGCGGTCCTTCATGGCCTCCTGTTCTTCCAGTTCCGCGTGCAGGGCTTCGATCTCGGTCACGTCCCGCTCGGTCACCACCACGTGGGTCAGCTCCCCCGCCTCGTTCAGCACCGGGATCCCGTTGAGGGCCAGCTTGCGCCCCTGGCGGGTCTGGAGCAGGGCCACGGGCGCCTTGCGGCGCAGCACTTCCAGGGTGGCGGAGCGGTCGAACATGCCGCTGTCCACCAGCTCCTGCATGTTGCGGCCCACCACCTGCGCGGCCTTGATGCCGTTCAGCCGCTCCGAGGCCGGGTTGATGCGCAGCACGTTGGCCTGGTCGTCGCAGATCCACAGGCCCTCGGACAGGCCGTTGAGAATGGCGTCCTGCTGCCGGGCCAGCTCGGCGTAGGCGCGCATCTGCCGGTCCGTGCTCTCGAACAGGGTCATGTCGATGAACACGCACAGCGTCCCCAGCATCGCGCCGTCCACCTGGATCCGGGACACCTTGCTCAGGTAGAAGCGTTCGCCCTGGCGCAGCAGCGCCCCGCCCGGATCCTCCGCTCCCGCCAGCACCGCCTCCAGGCGCGGCGGCAGCTCGGGCATCAGCTCGGCCACGGGCGCGCCCAGCCGGATGCCCAGCTCATCCCGGGCCAGGCGGTTGGCGTAGACCACCGCGCCGGTTCCGGCCACGGCGATGCAGCCGTTCTTGCTGGCCTCCAGCAGGTTGTCCGCGAAGCGCTCCCACGGGACGCCAAAGGCGTCCAGGAGCCCATGCAGGGACGGATCGAATGAATTCAGCATAGTCATGTGGGCATTATTCGCTTTTGCATGGGATATGCAAGAACGCAAGTTCCTCATTCTCTCCAAAGGTAGGTTCCGGACGGGGAGGCGATGGGCCTGAAGCCGGATCCGGGCTTGGTACGACATATGCTTCCTGGCTGATCTCCCCCCACCAGCCTTCAGGAGGTCCCCATGGCCATGTCTTTCTCTGAACTCCAAGCCCTCCGGGCCCGGCACGTGCCCAAAGGCACGTCCAGCGCCACGGCCGCGATACGGGAAGCCAGCGGCGCCACCCTGGTGGACTGCGACGGCCGGGAACTCATCGATTTCGGCGGAGGCATCGGGGTGCTGAACGTGGGCCATACCCACCCCAAGGTGGTGGCGGCCATCAAGGCCCAGGCGGAGAAGCTGACCCACACCTGCTTCGCGGTGGCCGTGTACGAACCGTACATCCAGCTGGCCATGAAGCTCAACGCCATCACCCCCGGCGACTTCCACAAGATGACCATGCTCGCCAACAGCGGCGCCGAGGCGGTGGAGAACGCCATCAAGATCGCCCGCTACGCCACCGGGCGCCCGGCCATCATCGCCCTGGAGGGCAGTTTCCACGGGCGCACCCTGCTCACCATGACCTTGACCAGCAAGGTCAAGCCGTACAAGTTCGGGTTCGGCCCGTTCGCCCCCGAGGTCTACCACATGCCCAACGCCAACTGCTACCGCTGCCCGTTCGGCAAGCAGTACCCGGGCTGCAGGGTGGCCTGCGCGGACTACCTGGAGGATTTCTTCGTGGGGCACGTGGCCCCGGAGAACGTGGCGGCCCTCATCGCCGAACCCATCCAGGGGGAGGGGGGGTTCGTCACCCCGCCGCCGGAATACTTCGCCAAGCTCCAGTCCATCTGCCGCAAGCACGGGATCGTCTTCATCATCGACGAGATCCAGAGCGGCATGGGGCGCACCGGGAAGATGTACTCCATCGACCACTGGGGCGTGGTGCCGGACATGATCCTCACCGCCAAGAGCCTGGGCGGCGGCCTGCCCCTGAGCGCGGTCACCGGCCGGGCCGAGATCATGGACAGCGTCCATGCCGGGGGCCTGGGGGGGACCTTCGCCGGCAACCCCATCGCCTGCGCCGCGGCCCTCGCCGTGCTGGAGATCCTGGAAGAGGAAGGCTTCCTCGAGCGGGCCGAGGCCCTGGGCAGGCGCGCCCGGGTGCGCCTGGAGGCCATGCAGCAGCGTTTCGAGCTGATCGGCGATGTGCGCGGCAAGGGGCCCATGCTGGCCCTGGAGCTGGTCAAGGACAGGGAGACCAAGGCTCCGGCCGCCGAAGCGACCAAGGAGCTGGTCAAGCTGTGCTACGAGCGGGGACTCATGCTGCTGTCCTGCGGCCAGTTCGGCAACGTGATCCGCACCCTCATGCCGCTGGTCATCACGGACGAGCAACTGGACCGGGGGTTCGATATCATGGAGGAATCCTTCCAGCTCCTCGCCGCCGGCACCGCCGCGGCCCGCTGACTCCAGCCCCTTGAACCCAGTTCCGCTGGCCGCGCCGCCGCGCGGCCCCAGGGAGTTCCCATGGCCAAAGTGACCCTCACCATCAACGGGCGGCCCCGCCAGGTGGTGGCCGGCCCGGACCTGCTGCTGATCGACCTGCTGCGGGAGGGGCATCGCCTCACCGGCGTCAAGCAGGGCTGCGACCGCAAGGGCCAGTGCGGCGCCTGCACGGTGCTGGTGGACGGGCGCACGGCGCTGGCCTGCGTGACCAGGGTGGCCAAGCTGGACGGCGCCCGGATCGTCACGGTGGAGGGCCTGGGCACCCCGGCCAACCCGCACCCGGTCCAGGAGGCGTTCGTGCTCTCGGGGGCCATCCAGTGCGGGTTCTGCACCCCGGGCATGATCCTGGCCGCCAAGGCCCTGCTGGACGCCAACCAGGACCCCAGCACGGCGGAGATCAAGCATGCGTACCGGCGCAACCTCTGCCGGTGCACGGGCTACGTCAAGATCATCGACGCCGTGAAGCTGGCCGGCCGGTTCCTGCGCGGCGAGACCACTCCCGAGGCCGTGCGCCCGCGCCCGGACGGCGCCGTGATGGGCGTCTCCCACCCGCGGCCGTCGGCCATGGCCAAGGCCTGCGGCACGGCCGAGTTCACCGGCGACATCCACCTGCCCGGAGCCCTGGAGCTGGCCGCGGTGCGCAGCCCGCACCCCCACGCGCTGATCCTGGGCATCGACACCTCGGCGGCGGAAGGCATGCCCGGCGTGGCGGGCGTGCTCACCGCCAAGGACATCCGGGGCACCAACCGGCTCAAGTACATCGTCGGCGACCGCCCGGTGCTGTGCGACGGCAAAGTGCGGCAGGTGGGGGATCCGGTGGCGGCGGTGGCGGCCCGGACCCGGGAGGAGGCCCTGGCCGCGGCGGCGGCGGTGCGGGTGGAGTACCAGCTGCTGCCGGCCCTGGGCTCGCCCCAGGAGGCCATGGCCGAAGGCGCTCCCCAGGTGCACGCGGACCGGCCCAACCTCTGCTACGTCCAGCCCCTGCGCAAGGGCGACGCGGCGGCGGCCCTGGCCGCCTCGGCGGCGGTGGTGGAGGCGCGGTTCCGCACCCAGATCAACCACCAGGCTCCCCTGGAGCCGGAAGCCAGCGTGGCGTTCCTGGAAGGGGATGGCGAGGACCCGGTGCTGGTGGTGATCGGCCGCAGCATCAACATCCACGGCAGCATGGCCATCCTGCAGGAGGCCCTGGGCCACGAGAACATGCGCTACCAGGAGGCCTATTCCGGCGGCCAGTTCGGCATCAAGCTGGAAGTGGTCACCGAGGGCCTGGCCGCGGCCGCCGCCCTGAAGTTCCGCCAGCCGGTGCGCTACATCCCGAGCCTGGAGGAATCCATCCTGATCACCAACAAGCGCCACGCCTTCCACATGCAGGTGCGGCTGGGCGCCGACGCCCGGGGCCGGCTCACCGCCCTGGCCATGGACCTGCTGGTGGACAACGGCGCCTACCAGTCCATCGGCGACGTGATCCTGCGCCGGGCGCTGCACATGCTGTCCAGCTCCTACTTCATACCCAACATCGACGCCCTGGGCCGGCTGGTCTACACCAACAACCCCTGGGGCTCCGCCGCCCGGGGCGCCGGCCCGCCCCAGGCCCACTACGCCCTGGAATGCGCCATGGACATGCTGGCCGAGAAGCTGGGGCTGGACCCCCTGGAATTCCGGCGGCGCAACTCCCTGCGCCCCGGCCAGACCAAGGCCACCGGCTATGTGGTCCAGGACGTGTGGCCGTTCCCGGAACTGTGCGACGCGCTCCAGCCCCATTACCGGCGCGCCTTGAGGGAACGGGACGGGGCCCGGACCGGCACGGTCCGGCGCGGGGTCGGCCTGGGCGCCGCCGCCTTCGGCATCGGCCAGCCCGGGGACAAGGCCGCCGCCGCGGTGGACCTGGACCCGGACGACGGGGTGACGGTCTCGGCCGCCGCCGCCGACCCGGGCGAGGGCAACGACTCGATGCTCAGCCAGCTGGCGGCGCAGGTCCTGGGGCTGCCCCTGGACCGGGTGCGGGTGGCGACCCGGGACACGGACCACACGGCCGCCAGCGGTCCCGCCTCCGGCAGCCGGATCACCTACATGATCGGCGGCGCTGCGGTGGACGCCCTGCAGCAGCTCAAGCAGGCGGCCGCCGAGGTGGGCGCCCTGTCCTGGAAGGCCTTCCAGGAGGCGGGCCGGCCGACCCACTACCTGGGCCAGAAAAAGATCCTGGAGACCGCTCCCCTGGATCCCCAGACCGGCCAGGGGCCCTCCTTCGAGTCCAACGTGCACGCCATCCAGATGGCCGAAGTGGAGGTGGACACCGCCACCGGCCAGGTGCAGGTGCTGCGCATGACCGTCGCCGTGGACCCCGGCCCCATCATCAACCCCCAGAACGTGGAAGGGCAGCTGGAAGGGGGCATGGACATGGGGGTCGGCTACGCGCTGCGGGAGGAATACGTGACCGGCCGGACCCGGGACTGGGCGACCTTCAAGTTCCCCACCATGCGCACCGCCTTCGACATGACCGTGGTCACCCGGGAGACGCCGCGCCTGCGCGGCACCCTGGGGGCCACCGGGGTGGGGGAGATGTCCATGGTCTCCACCGCCCCGGCGGTCATCAACGCCATCCACGACGCCTGCGGCGCCTGGATCCACGAGCTGCCGGCGCACCCCGCCCGGGTCAAGGCGGCGCTGGCCGCCCTGCAGGAGCCGGTGCCGTGAACGGAGGGACCGGATGGTGGGGGAGGACCGCGCCAAGCTGATGGCCGACCTGGGCCGGGTGGCCCGGGCCCTGGACGGCCGGGACATCTGGTTCGACTGGGAGGGCTTCTTCTGGGACGCCGCCGACTGGAGCGAGGCGGCGGCGGCCCAGCTGGCCCGGGAGGGCGGCCTGGAGGACCTGGGGGAAACCCACTGGAAGGTGCTGCGGTTCTTCCGGGACTACTACGCCTACCACGGCCGCGCGCCGCTCAACCGGCACCTGCGGGAAGGCACCGGGCTGAGCCTGGGGGAGCTGGAGGGCCTGTTCCCGGGCGGGATCCGCCTGGGCGCCAGGCGCCTGGCGGGGCTGCCCAATCCCAAGTCCTGCTTCTAGGAGGGACCGGATGATCTACCTGGACAACGCCGCCACCACCTTCCCCAAGCCGCCCGGAACGCTGGAGGCCATGGTGCGGGCCTACCGGGAGGCGGGGGTGTCGCCCGGGCGCGGCAGCTACGACCTGGCGGTGCAGGCGGGGGACCTGGTGGACCAGGTGCGCCGCCAGGTGGCCCTGCTGTTCGGGGCGCCGGACCCGGACCGGGTGGTGTTCGCCGGCAACGCCACGGACGCCCTGAACCTGGCCCTGCACGGCCTGCTGCGCCCCGGGGACCACGTGGTGGCCACGGAGCTGGAGCACAACTCGGTGCTGCGCCCCCTGCACCACCTGCGCGAGCAGGGGCGGATCCGCTTCGACCTGGCGCCCTGCGACGGCCAGGGCAGGGTGGACCCGGGAGCCGTGGCCCGGGCCCTGCGCCCGGACACCCGGGCCGTGGTGCTGAACCATGCTTCCAATGTCCTGGGCACGGTCCAGCCGGTGCGGGAGATCGGCGCGCTGTGCGCCGCGCGGGGTGTCCTGCTGATCCTGGACGCGGCCCAGAGCGCCGGGATCGTTCCCGTGGACCTGTCCGCTTGGCAGGTCTCGGCGGTGGCCTTCACCGGGCACAAGGCCCTGTTCGGCCCCACCGGCATCGGCGGCCTGGTCCTGGCCCCCGGCGTGGAGGTCCAGCCCAGCCGCTACGGGGGCACCGGCGTGGATTCCCGCAGCCCGTTCCAGACCCCGGCGCTGCCCCACCGCCTGGAAGCGGGGACCCTCAACCTCCTGGGCATCCTGGGGCTGGGGGCCGGAGTGGAGTTCGTCCTGGGCCAGGGCCTGGAGGCGATCCACCGCCGGGAGATGGCCCTGCTGGCCCGGCTCCAGGCCGGGCTGGAGGGGGTCCGGGGCGTCACCTTGTATGGCGGGAGGGGCCTGGAGGACCGGGTGCCGGTCCTGACCTTGAACGTGGACGGGGTGCACCCGGAGGACGCCGGGGCCATCCTGGACGCGGATTTCCACATCGCCGTGCGGGCCGGGCTGCATTGCGCCCCCCGGGTCCACGAGCGCCTGGGCACGCTGGGGCGGGGGGCGGTGCGGTTCAGCCCGGGGCTCTTCAACACCATGGACGACATGGACGCGGCGGTCCTGGCCGTGGCGTCCATGGCCCGGCGGGGATGACCGGGCGGCAGGATGGTGCGATTCCTGCATAGCCCAGGTGCCCCGAGGCCTGCGGCCGGGAGGGAGGATGTGATGTTGATCTGGAGAGCCAACCTTCGGGAGGGATCGCTGCAGCGGGAAGCCGTGCCGGAAGCCTGGTCGCGCCTGGGGGGGAGGGGGCTGGCGGCCCGCATCATGCTGGACGAGGCGCCCCCCACCTGCGAGCCGCTGGGGCCCAACAACCGGCTGATCTTCGCCCCGGGACTGCTGGTGGGGCACATGCTCTCCAGCTGCGACCGCATCTCCATCGGCGGCAAGAGCCCCCTCACCGGCGGCATCAAGGAGGCCAACGCCGGGGGCACCACCGGGATGCAGATGGCCTGCCTGGGCATGGCGGCGCTGATCATCGAGGACCAGGTTCCCGCAGCCGGAGAGGACCGGACCCGCTGGCGGGTCCTGCACCTGAGCCAGGAGGGAGCCAGGCTGGAACCCTGCGCCGACCTGGCCGGGCTGGGCGTCGGGGAAGCGGCGGCCCGGCTCCTGAAACGGTACGGGGACCACGTGGCCCTTTCCGTCATCGGCCCGGCGGGGGAGATGCGCCTGTCCGCGGCCGGCATCCAGAACCTGGACAAGGAACGGGTGCCCTCCCGGATCGCCGCCCGGGGCGGACTGGGGGCGGTGATGGGGGCCAAGGGGCTCAAGGCCGTCGTCTTCGACGCCAAGGGCGCGCCCAAGCCGCCCATCGCCGACCCGGAGGCCTTCAAGGCCGCCCAGAAGGCCTTCACCCTCAACCTGGCGTCCCATCCCCAGACCGCCCTGTACCGGGACTACGGCACCGCCGCCATGGCGCTCATGTGCAACGCCCTGGGCGCGCTCCCGACCCGGGCCTTCTCCAGCGGGTGGTTCGAATCGGCGGAAGCCATCAGCGGGGAGCGCCTGCGCGAGGTCACCCTGGAACGGGGCGGGGACAGCACCCCCACCCACCAGTGCATGCCCGGATGCGTGATCCGCTGTTCCAACAACTACGGCGGACCGGACGGCAAGAGCCTGGTGACCCCCCTGGAGTACGAGACCATCGGCCTCATGGGCTCCAACCTGGGCATCGGCGACCTGGACACCATCGCCCGCATGAACTGGGAAGTGAATGACCTGGGCCTGGACACCATCGACCTGGGCGCCGCCCTGGGCGTGGCCGCCCGGGCCGGGCTGATGGCGTTCGGGGACGGCGCGAGGGCGCTGGAGCTGCTGCAGGAGATCCGCCGGGGCACGCCCCTGGGGCGGATCCTGGGGCACGGGGCGGCCATGGTGGGCAAGGTGTTCGGCATCACCCAGGTGCCGGTCGTGAAGGGCCAGGCCATGTCCGCCTACGAGCCCCGGGCGATCAAGGGCACCGGGGTGACCTACGCCACCTCCCCCCAGGGCGCGGACCACACCGCCGGCAACACCGTGCGGGCCAAGGTGGACCACCTGGACCCCAAGGTCCAGGCCGCCCTGTCCCGGGGCGCCCAGATCAGCATGGCCGGCTACGACACCCTGGGCGCCTGCATTTTCGCCGGGTTCGGGTTCGCGGTGGCCCCGGAGGTGGTTCCGGCCCTGCTCAGGGCCCGCTATGGCCGGGACGTGCCGCCGGACATCCTGCAGGTGCTGGGGCGGGAGACCCTGGTCCTGGAGCGGGAGTTCAACAAGCGCGCCGGCTTCACCCCCGCCCATGACCGCCTACCCGAATGGATGACCCAGGAGCAGCTGCCCCCCCACAACTCGGTCTTCGACGTGAGCGAGGAGGATCTGGACGGGGTGTTCGATTGGTAGTCCGGGTCCATCTCCACACCCGCCTGCGCCGGCGCACGGCCAGGGGGGTGGTGCGGGAGCTCACCGTGGACCTGGACCCGGGGGCGCGGGTGGCGGATCTGCTGGCCAGCCTGGACCTGGCGGACCAGCGCGGCCTCATGCTGGTGGTGAACGGGCGCACCGGGAAGCTGTCCCAGGAACTGGAGGACGGGGACGAGGTGCACCTGATCCCGGCGCTGTCGGGGGGGTGAGGGAGAAGATCACAATCTGCCCCCCGGGGGGGGAGTTGTGACGCCTGCACCCCCACCCCGGACTGAGAATGGTGCCATCCCGTTGAATTGGTAGCCAAAGGGAGGAGCATCATGAGCGGATACGAAGGCCCCCGCTGTGTCCATTGCGGTGTCAAGGCCTGCAGCGAAAAGGACGCCACGCCGCCGGTGTTCTGCCCCATGGCCAACGAGCCGGAGGTCCTGGCCGTGGCGCGCAAGGCCGTGCTCACGGACCCCGCCCTGCGGCGCATGACCCTGGAGTCGGCCCGCACCGAGGCGGCGGGCTACTGCAAGGCCACCCGGGTCGAGGAGGTCATGGACTTCGCCCGGCGCATGGGCTGGAAGCGCCTGGGCATCGCCCACTGCATCGGCCTCATGCGCGAGGCCCGCATCGCCCACGACATCTTCGTGGCCAACGGCTTCCAGTGCTTCACCGCCTGCTGCAAGATGGGCGGCATCGACAAGGAGGAAGTGGGGCTGGCGGATGCGGACAAGGTCTGCCCCGGCGGGTTCGAGGCCATGTGCAACCCCATCGGCCAGGCCGCCATCCTCGCCGACGCCGAGACCGAGTTCAACGTGGTGATCGGCCTGTGCGTGGGCCACGACAGCCTGTTCTTCATGCACTCCAAGGTCCCCGTCACCGTGCTGGTGGCCAAGGACCGGGTGCTGGGCCACAACCCGGTGGCGGCCCTCAACACCTGGCACAGCTACTACCGCAGGCTGGACGGCGGCAAGAGCTGACCCGTTCCCGATATGCGGGAGCCCGTCAGCGCCTGCCGGTGACCTTGACCGCAGGGTCAGGGCCATCCTTGGGCGTCTCTCGGGGGATTTCAGGCCCTAACTGGAAAACGGCCTTGTTTGACCACCGCAAGGAACTGGTCCAAATCCCAATTCCCGCCGCTCAATACGAAACAGACTTTTTCCTGGGGTGACACCTTCACCTTCCCCGAGAGTACCGCAGCAATTCCGACCGCAGCCGCGCCTTCGGCGAATATCTTGCCCGACTCGGCCAGAAGCCGCAGGCCTTCAATAATGTGGCGTTCTTCAACAACTTCAATGGCATCCACATTTCGTTCGAATACGGAATGGGCGAAACTGCAGGCCATTTCCGCCTTCACTCCATCGGCGATGGAATGCCCCGCCGGTACATTGGTAGGCCTGCCATTGGCTCTGCTCACGCAGTACTTGGGCGCAACCGACGGCTCTACGCCGATGACCTTGACGTGCGGCATGGCCCCCTTGATCCCCACAGAAACACCCGAAAGGAGGCCGCCGCCGCCCAGCGGCACCACCACCGTGTCCACATCTGGGAGGTCTTCCAGGATTTCCAGGGCGATCGTGCCTTGCCCGGCCATGACGGCAGGATCATCGAAAGCGTGCACCAGGACGTATCCCCTTTCTTCCGCCAGCTTGTTCACGAAGGCCCATCTGGGCTCCTGCTTGCCTTCGAACAGGATGACTTCGGCCCCCAAAGCCTGGGTCCTTTCAATTTTTATTTTTGGCGCATCATGGGGTATGACGATTGTTGTTTTCGCACCCAGTAATTTCCCCGCATAGGCGAGGGCCTGGGCGTGGTTTCCGGATGAAGAGGAAATGAAGCCCCGGGCCCTTTCTTCCGGGCCGAGGAGGAGGGTCTTGCTAAGCGCCCCTCTTGCCTTGAATGAACCCGTGACCTGGAACATTTCAGGCTTCAGAAACACTTTGCAGCCCAGCCTATCCTCCAAGGGAAAGCTGCGAATCAGAGGGGTGTGGACGACTTTCCCACTGATCCGTTCCTTGGCCTTCTGGATATCGGTCCATGTCAATGACCTTTCCACGTGTCACTCCTCTCCTGGGTGGGGCGCCGGGAGGTGGGTCCCCATGTAGCCCGGTTGGAGCACCTGACCGGAGCTGAACGCCTTGAAGGCCTCCTCCACCACGCCGATGACCTCCTTCATGGTGATCAGGCCGCGCACGTCCTCTTTATTGAGCAGCAGGGTCTTCATCGCCAGCTCCTTTCCTGGTCAGGTCCTGGTCAAGGCCGGGAGGAACCGCTCCACATCCCAGTTCCCTCCGGTCAGCACGAAACACACTCGGGCCGAAGGCGGCGCCGGCAACATACGCGCACCGGCGGCTCCAGCTAGGATTCCCGGAGGGCGTCCTGGTGGGCCTTGGCCATCTGGGCCAGGCTTTCGAAGCGGAAGTCGTACTTGGGCATCTGCTCCGGCGGCAGGGTCGCGCCCCAGCCGGGCTTGTTGGCCCGGCGGTGGATCCAGGCCGAGCGCAGCCCCACCTTGTTGGCTGGCACGTGGTCGTGGAACAGACTCTCGGCCACGTGCAGGACCTCCTGCTTGCCGATGCCTCCCCGCTTCAGGGTGCGGATCATGAACTGGAAATTACGCACATTGGGCTTGTACGAGCCGATGTCCTGGGCCGTGAACAGGTGGAAGAAATCCACCTGCAGCCGGTCCTGGTTGATCAGGACGTTCTCGTTGTCCACGTTGGAGATCATCACCAGCCGGTAGAACTTCTGGAAGTACTGGAGCACCGCGGCCGAATCCGGGAACAGCGGCCAGGTCCGCAACGAGCGTCCGTAGGCCCGGGACTCCCTGGCGTTGGGCCGCACCCCCCACTCCCGGGCGAGCCGGTCGTGGACCCGCGCCAGCAGGTCGGTGTAGAGCATGTCCGGGGTTTCCGCCTCCTGGGCCTCCTCGTGGCGGGCGTAGGCTTCCAGCACCCGGTCCCGGGGGAGGGTTACCCCGCTTCTGGCCAGGAGGGGCCTCAAGTGATCATAGATGCCGGTCTCCCAGTCGATCAGGGTCCCGTAGCAGTCGAACGACAGGACCTTGAAGTCGGTGAGGCGGAGGGGGGTCTGGTTGCTCTCAGTCTGCATGACGGCTCGGGGGTGTTGGAGAAAGGGCTAAATTATTATAGGTTTCTATCGAAAAAATTTTTCACCGAAGACGATGATCCAAACGGCATAAGATTACAAACACCCTGCCAGCGGACTAGAGTGACAATACACTTTGATATCCATTCGCGGAAAGGCACGGAGGTTCACATGCCGCTTGGACCTGAACTTCGTTTTTTTGCGCGCCGAACGAAAGTCCAGTACCAGGGCGGGTATTACCTGTTTTTTGGCAGTGGGGACTACCATCGGTTGGCGAGCCATCCGGAAGTGGTGCGGGTCGCCCGGGAGGTGCTGCTGTCCGACGGCCTCAGCGCCGGGGGCAGCCGCACCACCACGGCCAACCATCCCTTCCACGCGCAGCTGGAGCAGGATCTCGCCTCCTTCCTGGGGCTCCCGGAAGCGCGCAGCTGCGCCGGCGGGTTCCTGTCCGGCACCATCGCCGTGGAAGCCTGTGCCGGCGGATTCCAGCGGTTCTTCCTCGACCAGGGCGCCCACGCCAGCCTCAAGGTGGCTGCGGAGGGCCTGCCGCGGGACCAGGTGCATCCGTTCCGCCATTCGGATCCCCAGCACCTCCAGGAGGAACTCCAGCACGCCCTGCGCCCCGGCGAGCGCCCGCTGGTGCTTTGTGACGGAGTCGACGGCGCCACCGGGGAGATCCCGCCTCTGGGCGCCTACTGGGAGGCGGTGCGGCCTTACGAGGGCAAACTGCTGATCGATGACGCCCATGCCCTGGGGGTCCTGGGCCGCGCCGGGAAGGGGAGCCCGGAAGTGCACGCCCTGCCGGCCGAAGCGTTCCTCCAGGCCGGGAGCTTCTCCAAGGCCTTCGGGGTCTCCGGCGGGATGGTGGCGGGGGAGGCGGACCTGGGCGCCAGGATCGTGGATTCCAGCCGTACCTTCGCGGGCTCGACGCCGCTGCCGCCGGCCCTGGCGGCGGCAGTCATCTGCTCCATCCAGATCCTGGAGACGCATCCGCAGATGATCCTGGCGCTCCAGGAGCGCAGCCTCCAGGCCCGGCAGCGGCTGCGGACCATGGGGTTCGAGTCCTGCGCCTCGCCTTCGCCCATCCTTTCCGTGACACACATGGACGAAGGGAAGAACCGGCGGCTGTGGACGCTGCTGCTGGAGAACGGCATCTACCCGACCTTCACCGACTATCCCGGGGGCCCGCCGGGAGGGCATTTCAGGTTCACCCTTTCCAGCGAACATACGGACCGGGAGATCGATCAACTTTTGTCGGCCATCGCCATGTCGTGTGACTAGCATTCCTGGAACGTCCACCGCTGCACGGGCTTGAGCGCACACCCAAGGCCGCCGCGGCAATATCCTCCGTGAGGACCTGGAGGGACTCGGTCCTGCCGAAACACTGGATGTCCCGGGACCCATGGGACCGGGCGGGAATACGGTCCATAATGGGGGCGAGGTCCGCCATGAGACGTCAAGATGCCATCCGGATTTTAAAAAAAGCGCTTCCGGGCTTGAAGGCAGCTTACGGCGTCCGGGACTTGGCCTTGTTCGGCTCCGTGGCGCGGGACGAAGCGGGTCCAGAGAGCGATGTGGATATCCTGATTGCTCCGGGCGATGGTTTCAGCTTGTTTGACCTGGTGGACCTCAAGCTTGAACTGGAGTCCATCCTTGGCGCCAAGGTGGACCTGGGGACATGGGATTCCCTTCACCCTGGCGTTCGTCCATACGCTGAGAGGGATGCCATCCATGTCTCGTGACGTCCGGGTCTTGCTTGCCGAAATTCAGGAAGCGGCTGGTGATATCACAGCCTTCACCCACGGGATGTCCTTTGATGAATTCAAGGTGGACAGGAAAACCAGCAATGCGGTGATCCGCAGTCTGGAAGTGATGGGGGAGGCGGCCAAGGCTGTACCTCAATCGGTACGGGATGAGCATCCGATGGTTCCTTGGCGGAAGATCTGTGCTATGCGGGATGTACTGATCCATCAATATTTCAGAATTGATGAAATGCTTCTTTGGCGGGCGGTCAATCGGGAGGTCCCCATTACCCTCGTTGCGATAACCGATATCATTGACAAGCTTCGGTAGGGCTGGCGCGCTTCTGGCGGCCATTCGCTCCGGCCATCGAAGAACCGGGCCGTCCCGCTGGGACGGCCCGCTGTCTCAAGATCAAGCCAGGGTCAGCCCTGGGCCGGATACACCAGCTTGGCCAGGTTGGCATGCGCTTCGTAGCGGTGGTTCACTTCCACCTGGGCCGCCTTCATGAGCTCCTTGAACCGCTCGGGGAAGGCCTGCTCCACCATCCGGTAGCGGGTCTCGTTGCGCACGTACTGCTCAAGGGGGATCTTCGGCGCCGGGCTGTCCATGACCAGGGGCGCCTCGCCCTTGGCGATGCGCCGGGGGTCGAAGCGGTACAGGGGCCAGTAGCCGCAGTCCACCGCCAGCTTCTGCTGCTCGCAGCCGTTGACCAGGTCGTAGCCGTGGGCGATGCAGTGGCAGTAGGCGATGATGATGGACGGACCGTCGAAGCTCTCGGCCTCCAGGAAGGCCTTGACGGTCTGGGCGTCCCGGGCGCCGGCGGCCACCCGGGCCACGTAGACGTTGCCGGAGGCCATGGCGATCATCCCCAGGTCCTTCTTGGGCTGGCTCTTGCCGGCCATGGCGAAGCGGGCGGAGGCGCCCATGGGGGTGGCCTTGGAGGCCTGGCCGCCGGTGTTGGAGTAGACTTCCGTGTCCAGCACCAGCAGGTTGACGTTGCGCCCCTGGGCCAGGACGTGGTCCAGGCCGCCGTAGCCGATGTCGTAGGCCCAGCCGTCCCCGCCGATGATCCAGACGCTGCGTTTCACCAGGTTGTCGGCCAGGGTGCCCAGGAGCCTGGCTTCTGGGCCTTCGATGCCCGCCAGGGCCTGCTTCAGGTCCGCCACCCGCCGGCGCTGCTCCAGGATACCGGCTTCGTCGCCCTGGTCGGCCTCCAGGAGGGCTCTCGCCCGCTGGTCGCCCAGTTTGCCGGCCAGCTTGCGCACCAGCTCCTCCGCCAGTTCCTTCTGCTTGTCCACGGCCAGGCGCATGCCGAAGCCGAACTCGGCGTTGTCCTCGAACAGGGAGTTGTTCCACGCCGGGCCCAGGCCCTGGGCGTTGGTGCAGTAGGGAGTGGTGGGCAGGTTGCCGCCGTACACCGAGGAGCAGCCGGTGGCGTTGGCGATCAGGGCCCGGTCGCCGAACAGCTGGGTGACCAGCTTCACGTACGGCGTCTCGCCGCAGGCGGCGCAGCATCCTGAATACTCGAACAAGGGCCGCATGAACTGGCTGCCCTTCACGTCCAGCTTGAGGGTGGCGCGGTCCGGGTCGGGCAGGCCCAGGAAGAACGCGTAGTTGTCCCGCTCGCTGTCCCTCAGGGGCGCCTGGGGGGTCATGTTGATGGCCTTGCGGGAGGCGTTGGCCTTGTCCTTGGCCGGGCAGACGGAAACGCAGATGCCGCAGCCGGTGCAGTCCTCGGGCGCCACCTGCAGGGAGTACTTCAGGCCCTTGAATTCGTTGCCCTTGTAGCCGGTCGACTTGAAAGTGGCGGGAGCCGCGTCCAGCAGCGCCGGTTCGTAGACCTTGGGCCGGATGGCCGCGTGCGGGCACATGAACGAGCACTTGTTGCACTGGATGCACAGGGCCTCGTCCCACACGGGGATGTCCAGGGCGATGTTGCGCTTCTCCCACTGGCTGGTGGCCACGGGCCAGGTGCCGTCGGCGGGGAAGCCGGACACGGGCACCAGGTCGCCCTTGCCGGCGATCATCATGGCGGTGGTCCTCTGCACGAACTCCGGGGCCTCCGGGGCCACCGTGAGGGGCATGGTGCGGGTGGCGGTGACCGCCGCCGGCACCTTCACTTCGCGCAGGTGCGCCAGGGTGGTGTCCACCGCCTCGAAGTTCTTCTTCACCACGGCCTCGCCCTTCTTGCCGTAGGTCTTCTTGATGGCCTTCTTGATCTGCTCGATGGCCTCCGCCCGGGGCAGCACCCCGGAGATGGCGAAGAAGCAGGTCTGCATGATGGTGTTGATGCGCACACCCATGCCGGTCTGGCGGGCCACCTCGAAGGCGTCGATGACGTAGAACTTGAGCTTCTTGGTCAGGATCGCCTGCTGCACTTCCCGGGGCAGGGAGTCCCACACCTGGTCCGTGCCGAACGGGGTGTTCAGCAGGAAGGTGGCGCCCGGGGCGGCGTTGGCCAGCATGTCGTACTTGTCCAGGAAGGAGGTGTTGTGGCAGGCCACGAAGCTGGCCTGCCGGATCAGGTAGGAGCTGCGGATGGGGCGGGGCCCGAAGCGCAGGTGGGAGATGGTCACCGCACCGGCCTTCTTGGAGTCGTAGACGAAGTAGCCCTGGCCGTAGTTGTCGGTCTCCTCGGCGATGATCTTGATGGAGTTCTTGTTGGCGCCCACGGTGCCGTCCGCGCCCAGGCCGTAGAACATGGCCCGCTTCACGTCGGCCGGCTCGATGTCGAAGTCCGGGTCCACGTCCAGGGAGCTGTGCATCACGTCGTCGTTGATGCCCACGGTGAAGTGGAGCCTGGGCTGGGACTTGGCCAGTTCGTCGAACACCGCCTTGACGTGGGCCGGAGTGAATTCCTTGCTGGCCAGGCCGTAGCGCCCGGGCACGATCCGGGGCATGGCCGGGATGGCGCCCAGGGCCAGGGACTCCTGCAGGGCCATGGCCACGTCCAGGCACAGGGGATCCGCCGAGGCTCCCGGCTCCTTGCACCGGTCCAGGACACAGAGGGTCCTGGCGCTGGCCGGGAGGGCCGCCGCCAGGTGCCGGGCTGAGAAGGGCCGGAACAGGCGCACCTTGATGGCGCCGATCTTCTCGCCCCGGGCCGCGGCCCATTCCACGTACTCGTGCACCGTCTCCGAGCCGGAGCCCATGAGCACCACCACCCGCTCCGCGTCCGGCGCGCCCACGTAGTCGAACAGCTTGTAGGCGCGGCCGGTGAGCCGGGCGAACTTGTCCATTTCCGCCTGGACCAGGCCCGGGCAGGCGTGGAAGAAGGGGGAGATGGCCTCCCGGGTCTGGAAGTAGGCGTCCGGGTTCTGGGTGGTGCCGCGCACCACGGGCGCCTCCGGGCGCAGGGCCCGGGCCCGGTGGGCGGCCACCAGCTCGTCGTCGATCATGGCGCGCAGGTCGCCGTCCTCCAGGCGCTCGATCTTGGCCACCTCGTGGCTGGTGCGGAAGCCGTCGAAGAAGTGCAGGAACGGCACCCGGGAGCGCAGGCTGGCGGCCTGGGCGATGCAGGCGAAGTCGTGGGCTTCCTGCACCGAGCCGGAGGCCAGCATGGCGAACCCGGTCTGGCGCGTGGACATGACGTCCGAATGGTCCCCGAAGATGGAGATGCCGTTGTGGCCGATGGCCCGGGCCGACACGTGCATGGTGAAGGCGGTGAGCTCGCCGGCGATCTTGCCCATGTTGGGGATCATCAGCAGCAGGCCCTGGGAGGCGGTGAACGTGGTGGTGAGGGCGCCGGCCTGGAGGGAGCCGTGCACCGCGCCCGAGGCGCCGCCCTCGGACTGCATCTCCACCACCAGCGGCACGGTGCCCCAGACGTTCCGCCTGCCCTGGCTGGACCATTCGTCCGAGAACTCGCCCATGTTGGAGGACGGGGTGATGGGGTAGATGGCGATCACTTCGTTGATGCGGTGGGCGACCGAGGCGGCGGCCTCGTTGCCGTCCAGGGTGACCATGGTGTGCTGGCTCATGGCGGGGACTCCTTGTCCTGGGGTAGAAGAAGGCCGCCCAGGCCACGGAGATTCGCCTGGGCCGGGGCGGCGGGTACGTCGTGGCGGCTCAAAGAGGGGGAACGCTCAGTCTAGCGCAATTTCTCAGGCTTTCCGCAGCGAATCCATGTGGGCCTTGGCCATCTCGGCCATGCTGGTGAACCGGAAATCAAAGTTCGGCAGGCGGGTGGTGGGCATGGTGGCGCCGCTGCCCGGTTTCCCGGCACGGCGGTCGATCCAGGCCGAGGCCAGCCCCACCTGGTTGGCGGGCTGGTGATCGTGGAACAGGCTCTGGGCGGTGTGCAGGATGTCGCGCTTCTGGATGCCTGCCTTCGCCAGTTCCCGGAGCATGTAGTCGAAATTGCGCAGGTCCGGCTTGTAGGAGCCGATGTCCTGGGCGGTGAAGACGTGGTCGAACTCCACCTGGAGCTTGGCCTGGCTGTGCTTGAAACTCGCCCGGTCCACGTTGGAGAGGATCACCAGCTGGTAGTACTTCTTCAAGTACTGGAGGGCCTGGGCCGAATCCACGAAGGCCGGCCAGTCCCGCACCGACTGGCCGTAGGCCCGGGACTCCTCGGGGATGGGCCGCACCCCCCATTCCCGGGTGAGCCGCTCGTGGACCTTGGTCAGCAGTTCCGAGTAGATCATGGCCGGGGTCTCGGTTTGCTGGGCCGATTCGTGCCGGGCGTGGGCCTCCAGCACCTGCTCCCGGGTGAAAGCCCTGCCGGTGCGGTCGATGAGCGGCTTGAGGGCCTCGAACATGCCCGTCTCCCAGTCGATCAGGGTCCCGTAGCAGTCGAAGGTGAGCGCCTTGAAATCGGTTAGTTGATGGGTCTTGCGGGTTTCCGTCAGCATGCTGACTCCTTGGGTGGAAAGGTGGGTGCCAGTTCCTGCAGTTCCGGTGCGAACGCCGCCCAGACCCGCCGCTTCAGGTCGCGGACGTACTCCCGGGTGACGAAGTTCGGGAGCTGGACGGCCGGGTTGGGATCCTGGAACACCTGGTCGGGCAGGGTGTACTCGGCGTCGGTGTACCCCTGCTTCCATTCCAGGGCCAGGCCCCGTAGATAGATCCTGCGGGCGGCCTGCTCCAGCTGCCCGGTGGTCATGGGCAGCCCGGTGGCGGCCTGCACCGCCCGGGCGATGACCTCGCTGTTGATCCAGACCCCCGTGAACTTGCACAGGCCGATGGCGTCGAAGCCCGCCTGCAGCAGGCCCAGGCGGGTGATCACGCCGGTCCATTCCTCCAGGGTGGTCTTGCCTTCCTTGGCCAGCAGCATCTGGGTCTGCATGGACATGTGCCCCCCGGCCACGGCGAAGATGTAGCCGGGATTGGTCTCCGGCAGGAAGGCCGGCAGCTCCAGCCCCTTCACGTGCATGGCGTAGGCGGTCTCGCCCAGGTTCCGGGACAGGCGCTTCACCCCGCGCCCGATCTCCGGCAGCAGGCCCTCGCCGGTCCTGCGCAGCAGGTCCCGGATGCGCTCGAACTGGCCGAAGGTGGCGCCGTTGAGCAGGGGAGCGTCGGGATGCCGCTCGTTGTAGTCCAGCACGTAGGCGAGGGTGGTGGCGGCGGAGATGGCGTCCAGCCCCAGGTTGTCCGCCAGCTTCACCAGCTCGGCGGTCTGGGGGCCGTCATGGAGGCCCAGGTTGCTGCCGAACAGGTTGAGGGGCTCGTAGTCGAACTTGGCGATGAACCGGCCGGGGCCTTCGGGGGTGCGCTCGAACACGTTGTTGTGGCACCGGATGCCGCAGCGGAAGCAGGCCTCGGAGCGGACCTCCAGGTCCTTCTCCACGTTCCTGCGGAACAGCCCCTCCACGGCCTGGTGGGCCTTGGGGCGGAAGTTGTTCTCCGGCGCCGCGCGGAACGCCTGCATCACCTCCAGGTTGGCCCAGGTGCCCCCGCCGCCGCCCTGGCGCACCGGCTGGTAGCGGGTGGAGCCCCCGGCCTTGGGCTTGAGCAGGGTCTTGTTCACCTCCAGCACCTCCGGGGTCGCCGGCGGCACCTGGTCCGGCCCGGCCGCCGCCAGGGCGATCAGGTTCTTGTAGCCCATGACGCTGCCCATGCCCCCGCGCCCGGCGAACCGGCACTTGTCCTCGCCGGACTTGAACTGGTTCTCGGTGCTCAGGGCCACGGCGCCCATGTAGACGGACTCGTAGTGCTCGCCCCCGGGCCCGATCACGGCGAAGTGGGCGTCCGGGTGCTCCTGGTGCAGGGCCATGATCTTCCGGTGGGTGTCCAGGCCCAGCAGGCGCTCCGCGGGAAGCAGCTGCACCTGGGGGCCGGAGGGCCCTGCCCGGAACAGGGCGTACACCGGGCGGGGCGAGCGACCCTCGAACACCACTTCGTCGATGCCGGTCCACTTGAGCCGGGCCCCGAACTTGTCGCTGCCGGCGGCCCACATGGCGGCCGGCAGGCCCCGGTCCGAATGCTTGAGCGGGCTGTAGGCGGAGAAATAGGTGCGCAGCCCGGTCATGACCGCGCTGCCGGTGAGCAGGCCGGTGCTCACGACCAGGGGGTTCTCCGGGCAGTAGGCCGCCCGGATGTCGCGCTCGGCCAGGAGCTGGTAGGCCCGCCCGACGCCCCCCAGCACGTCCTCCAGGTTGCGGCAGCGCAGGCGCTCGATCCGGGCCGTGCCGGCGCCCAGGTCCACCGTGCAGCGGACGAAGGTGACGGCGGCCGGATCCAGGCCTTCCGCGGGGGCGGCCACGTCAGCCTCCCCCCACGGGCGGGAACAGGGCAACCGTGTCCTCCGGCGCGAGCAGGTCGTCCAGGCGGGCATGGCGGCCGTTGACCACCAGGATCCCCACCCGGCCGGCTGGGATGCCCAGGCGCTGGACCAGGCCCCGGACGGGCGTGAGCTCGGCCACTTGGAGGTCGCCTTCCTCGAACCGCCCGTTCTGCAGGGAGGCGTGCAGTTTCACCTTGACGCGCATGGCTACTTGAAGACCTCCAGAGCCTGGGTGAAATCGGCGATCAGGTCGTCCGGGTCCTCGATGCCCACGGACACCCGCATCAGGCCGAAGGTGATGCCCATCTTCCGGCGCTCCTCCTCGGGCACCCCGTGGTGGGAGGAGGTGACCGGGTGGGACAGGGTGGTGCGGTAGCCGCCCAGGGTCATGGCGTAGTGGGCGAACTCGAGCTTGCGCAGGAAGGCGTTGATGCCCTTGCGGTCGTCGGGCATGACGAAGCTGAGCATGGCCCCGAACCCGTGCTTGAAGATCCGCTTGGCCAGGGCGTGCTGGGGATGGCTCTCCAGGCTGGGGTGGTTGACCCGGGACACGGCGGGGTGGGCCTCCAGGGCCTTGGCCAGCCTGGCGGCGTTGTCCATGGCCTTCTGCACCCGCAGGTCCATGGTGCGGATGCCCCGGGTGACCAGCCAGCAGGTGAACGGGTCCACGGTGGTGCCCAGGAGCTGCTGCAGGGCATTGGCCTTGGTCCAGATCGCCTGGGAGGTGGTGAGGCTGCCGCAGATGGCGTCGCTGTGCCCGTTGGCGAACTTGGTCAGGCTGTTGATGCTCACGTCTGCGCCCAGTTCCAGGGGCTTGATCACCGAGGAGGTGGTGAAGGTGTTGTCCACCACCAGCTTGGCCCCGTTGCCGTGGGCGATGGCGGCCACCGCCTCGATATCCACCACCGTGATCATCGGGTTGGAGATGGTCTCGGTGTACAGGACCTTGGTGTCCGGCCTGAGGGCGGCCTTGACCGCCTCGGGGTTGGTGAAGTCGGCGAAGTCCACCTTGATGCCCAGGCCGGGGAAGACGAGGGTGAACAGTTCCTGGGTCTCTCCGTACAGGGTCAGGTCCGAGAGCATCCGGTCCCCGCTGCCCAGCAGGGCCAGCAGGGCGGTGGAGATGGCCGCCATGCCGCAGCCGCAGATGAGGGAGGCCTCGCCGCCCTCCAGGTAGGACATGAGGTCGGCCAGGGCGTAGCGGTTGGGGTTGCGGGTGCGGATGTAGGTGTAGCCCTTGACGCCGTACAGGGCCTCCAGGTCGTCCAGGTCGTCCACGTTGAAGGCCGTGGTGAGGAACAGGGGGGCGGATTCGGGACGGTCGCGCTTGCCCTTGAGGTAGGCCGCCTGGTGCAGGATCCCGGTCGCGCGTTTGAATTGGGTCATTTCAACATCCTCCGTTCCGGCGTCTCAGCGGATCGCCTTCATGGCCTGGTCGAAGTCCTCGATGATGTCCTCGATCTCCTCCAGGCCGATGGAGATGCGCAGGATGCCGTCGGACAGGCCGGAGCGCTTGCGCTCTTCCGGGGTCATGGCCCCGTGGGAGGTCTTGGTGTCGCTCACGGTGGTGGAGAAGGCGCCCAGGCTGGGCACCAGCTTGGTCATCTTGAAGTTGCGGATCACGTCGTTGACGTTCTGCTCGCTGCCCAGGTCGATGCTGACCATGCCGCCGAACATGCCCTTCTGGAAGGTCTCCAGGGCGGTCTGGTGGCTGGGGGAGGAGGCCAGCCCGGGGTACAGGGTGCGCACCACCTGCTTGTGCCCCTGGAAGTACTCGGCGGCCTGCATGGCGTTGCGGCAGTGCTGCGCCAGGCGGATGCCCAGGGTGCGCAGGCTGCGGATCAGCAGCCAGGCGTCGAAGGGGCTCATGATCGGGCCGTACGAGTGGCCCACGTCGGTGATGTTGTCGATGGCCTTCTTGTCGCTGGCCACGATGACGCCGGCCAGGATGTCGCTGTGCCCGCACAGGAACTTGGTGGCGCTGTACAGCACCATGTCGGCGCCCAGGGCCAGGGGCTTGCACACGGGCGGAGTGGCGAAGGTGTTGTCCACGAACAGGAGGCAGCCGTGGGCGTGGGCGGCCTTGGCCACCTTGCGGATGTCGATGACGTCGCAGGTGGGGTTGGCGATGGTCTCCATGTAGACCAGCTTGGTGTTGGGCCGGAAGTGCTGCTCGATGTCCTCGTGCAGGAAGTCCACGAAGCTCACTTCCACGCCGAACCGGTCGCGCATTTCCGCCCGGAAGAACTTGTAGCTGGTGCCGAAGATGATCTTGTTCACCAGGACGTGGTCGCCGGCCTTGATGTTGGACATGACCGCCATGGAGATGGCGCCCATGCCGGAGGCGTACACCTGGGAGGCGGCGCCCTGGTCGACGGCGGTGAGGATCTCCCGCAGGCAGTCGTTGGTCGGGTTGCTGGTGCGTCCGTACAGGTAGCCGTCCTTCTCGCCCCGGTTGACCTCCGCCAGGGTCTCCGCGTCCTCGAAACAGTAGGCCGCGTTCATGTGCATGGGCGGCACTTTGGGCGTTGAGGCGGGCGGCATCTCGATCCGGGTGCCCAGGTGGGTCACTTTGGTCATCAATCCGTTCTTCATTCGTGTCCTCGCTTTCCCGTCAGGGGAGATGTGGGGTTAGAGCCGGGTGCCGCGGGTGGGGCCCGCGGCACCCGGGCGTCCTGCCTAGTCGATCTTGTTGAAGGTCTTGAAGTACTTGATCTGGCCGTTCTTGACCGTCTCAACCACGCAGGGCTTGTTGATGGGGTTGTGGGTGATGGGGTCGATGGTCAGCTTGCCGGTGAGCACCGGGACGTCCCGCAGCTTTTCCAGGTTCGCGATGATCGAGGCCGGCTCGGCGCTCTTGCCCAGGTTGATGGCGGCGACGATGGCGCGCACGGCGTCCACGGCCATCACGCAGTTGGGCAGCACCGGGACGCCGCCGTACTTCTTGCTGTAGTCGGCGATCCAGCCTTTGATGGCGGGATCCTCGAGGGAGCACAGGTTGGTGAAGTAGCAGCCTTCGGCGGCCGACCCGGCCAGGGGGAGGATGTCCGGGGTGTCGCAGCTGTCGTCGCTGACGAAGATGCTCTTGAGGCCCAGCTGGCGGCCCTGCTTCATGATCATGGCGGCCTGGGTCATGTCGGTGGGCAGGTAGATCACTTCAGGATCGGTAGCCTTGATCTTGCCCAGGATGGCGCGGAAGTCCATTTCGCCCGAGCGGTAGCCTTCCCGGGCCACGATGGTGCCGCCGTAGCGGTTGAAGGCTTCCCTAAAGTACTGGTCCAGGCCCTGGGAGTAGTCGGAGCCCACGTCGAAGATGATGGCGCAGCGCTTCTTCTTCAGGTCGGCGGTGACGAACCTGGCCGCCACCGAGCCCTGGAACGGGTCGATGAAGCAGGCCCGGAAGGCGGTGTGGATCGGCATCTTGGTGTCGTAGTTGAAGGTCACCTTGGGGTTGGTGGCGGAGGTGGCCACCATGGGGATCCCGGCCGCTTCGGTCACGGCGGTCATGGCGATGCCAGAGCCGCTGGACCCGGGCCCGACGATGGCGACGACGCCGTCGCCGATCATGCGCTTGGTGACGTTCACCGCTTCCAGCTGGTCGCCCTTGTAGTCGTAGTCCACCAGCTGCAGCTGGCGGCCCAGGACGCCGCCGGCGGCGTTGATGCGCTTGATCTCGTCCTTGGCGGCGTTGTTCTCGGGAATGCCCCAGGGGGCGTTGCTGCCGGTCACGGTGACGACCTGGCCGATCTTGATGGGCTCGGCCGCCCGGGCCGAGGCCGCGGCCAGCGCCAGCGCCGGAATCAGGGCGAGGCTGAAGATCGATTTCATGGTTCCTCCGTAGAGAGTGTGATGAGGTTGAAGGTTTGCGGTGCTTGCCTGAGAGGATGGTGCTGGACGTTCGGGGTGCGCGCGCTGGGGACCGGGTCCTCCTTTCTGTCGGGCTGCGCGGATGGGCTTCCGGGACGGCATCCAACCTCCCCTCCGACCGGCGGTCACGGCGGACGGGACGCCTGGGATGGCTGGCTGGACAGTGCGGGAAGCTAGTGGCGTACTCCTAGGTAGGCTTTCTTGACCATCGGGTCCCGGAGCAGTTCGGGCCCGGGGCCGGAGAGGATGTTCCGGCCGGTCTCGATCACGTAGGCGCGGTCGGAGATGGCCAGAGCCTTGTTGGCGTTCTGCTCGGTCATGAAGATGGTGGTGCCCTGGGCGCGCACCTCCTGGATCTTGTCGAACACCTGCCGGATGATCAGGGGCGCCAGCCCCAGGGAGGGCTCGTCCAACATGAGGATCTTGGGCTTGCCCATGAGGCCCCGGGCGATGGCCACCATCTGCTGCTCGCCGCCGGAGAGGGTGCCGGCGTACTGCTTGACGCGCTCCTTCATGATGGGGAAGAGCTGGAACATGCGGTCCATGTCCTCGGCCACCCCGTCCTTGTCCTTGCGCAGGTAGGCCCCCATGACCAGGTTCTCCTTGACCGTGAGGTTGGCGTAGAGCCGGCGGCGCTCGGGCACCAGGCCGATGCCCTGGGCCAGCACGGCGCTGGGTTCGGTGGTCAGGGGCTTGCCGTCCACCAGGATGGTCCCGCTCCTGGCTTTGAGGATCCTGGCGATGGCCATCATGAGGGTGGACTTGCCGGCGCCGTTGGCGCCCACCATGGAGACGATGTGGCCCTTGCCCACCTCCAGGGAGAGGTCCCGCAGGGCGTGGATCTGCCCATAGAAGACGTTGAGGTTCTGGATCTTAAGCACGCTGGTAGTCCTCGCCCAAGTAGGCTTCCAGGACCGCCGGATGGTTCTGGATCTCGTCCGGTGTGCCCTCGGCCAGTTTTTCCCCGAAATTCATGACCACGATGTGGTCGCAAAGCTCCATGACGACATCCATGTGATGCTCGATGAGTAGCACGGTCAGCTTGAATTTCTCCTTGATCTCGCGGATCAGCTTCGCCAGGCCGAGGGACTCCTCGGGATTCATGCCGGCCGCCGGCTCGTCCAGCAGCAGGAGCCGGGGTTCCAGGGCCAGGGCCCGGGCGATCTCCAGCTTGCGCTGGAGGCCGTACGGGAGGCTGTCCGCCCGGGCGTTTGGGCGGTCCGCCAGGCCTACGGTGTCCAGGTATTCCAGGGCCGTGCGACGCAATTCCTTTTCCTTGCGCCATACCTGGGGCGGACGGACCAGGGCGGTGAGCAGGCGGTAGCGGGTCTGCCTCAGGTCCAGGGCGATGACCACGTTCTCCAGCAGGGAGAGGTTCTTGAACAGGCGGATGTTCTGGAAGGTGCGGGTGATGCCCCGTTTCACCACCTCGTCGGGCTTGCGCCCGGCGATCCCGTGCCCCAGGAACTGGATCTCGCCCCGGGTCGGGGTGTAGACGCCGGTGATCAGGTTGAAGATGGTGGTCTTGCCGGCGCCGTTGGGACCGATGACGCCCTTGATGGTGCCCTCCTCCACGGCGAAGGTCAGGTCGTTGCAGGCGACGATGCCGCCGAAGAACTTGGTCAGGTTGCGGGTTTCCAGGATGTTCGCCATGACTAGCCCACCACCTCAGGTTTGCGCGGACGGAGCCGGCTGCCCAGGCGCCGGCACAACCGGATCGCCCCGCCGAAGGTGAACTCCCGGTAGCCCAGGATGCCCTGGGGCCGGAGCACCATGATGGCCACCAGGACGGCGCCGTAGGTGACCATGCGCCACATGTTGGCCACCCGCAGGGCCTCGGGGATGGTGGCGAACAGGAGCGCCGCCAGGATCGGCCCGGTGATGCTGCCCATGCCCCCGGTCACCACCGCGATCACCAGCATGGAGGACTGGGAGCCGGTGAACAGGCTGGGCTGGATGAAGCCCAGGTAGTGGGCGAACAAGCCACCGGCCAGACCCGCCAGCGCGGCGCTGAACACCAGGGAGCGCAACTGCACCCGGAACAGGTTGATGCCCATCATCTCCGCGGCGGTGTAGTCCTCCCGGGCGGCCACGGCCATGCGCCCGAACTTGGAGAAGACGAAGTTGGCGGTGACGGCCACCACCAGGACCAGCATGACGAACACCAGCGGGAAGGTGGAGTAGGTGGTGATGCCCGGCAGCCCGCGGGCGCCCTGGGTGATGTTCATGTTCTCCAGGATCATCTTGAAGGCTTCCCCGAAGCCCAGGGTGGCGATGGCGAAGTAGTCGCTGCGCAGCTTGGCGCGCAGGGTGGGGATGCCGATGACCAGGCTCAGGAGGGCCGCCACCAGGCAGCCCGCGGCCAGGGCCAAATAGAAGTTGACGTGGTAGAAGTGGGTGAGGATGGCGGCGGTGTAGGCGCCGGCGGCGATGAAGGCGGCGTGGCCCAGGGAGAACAGCCCGGTGAAGCCGGTGAACACGGTCACCCCCATCACCGCGATGATGTTGATCATGGCCAGGGTCAGGATGCCTTTGATGTAGAACCACATGGCGTTCCCCCTCCCTCAGACCTTCTCTTCCAGCCGCTTGCCCAGGAGGCCCAGGGGCAGGAAGATGAGCAGGATGATAAGGAACGAGAAACTGAACACGTCCCGGTAGGTGGACGACAGGTACACGCTCACCAGGGATTCCAGGATCCCCAGGATGACCCCGCCGATGACCGCCCCGGGCAGGCTGCCCAGGCCGCCGATGACGGCGGCGATGAAGGCCTTGTTGGTGATGTTGCCCATGGTGGGATAGACCATGTACTTCATTCCGAAGAAGGTTCCGGAGATGCCCGCCAGGATCCCGGACAGCACGAACACCAGGCCGATGGTCCGGCCCAGGTTCACGCCGTTGATCTGGGCCACGGTGCTGTCGTAGGAGACCGCCCGGATGCCCACCCCCAGCTTGGTGTGGTTGATGAAATAGTTCAGGGCCCAGATGGCGGTGAAGGAGAACACGATGGCGAACAGGTCCAGCACGCCCAGGGAGGCGCCCATGAAGTCCAGCACCTGGGCCTGGAACACGTCGGGGAAGGAGTAGTAGTGGGCGCCGATCAGGACGTAGACCATGTTCTCCAGGAAAATGGCGGTGCCCATGGCGCTGATCATCAGGAACAGGGAGGGCGCCTTGCGCTTGCGCAGAGGGTTGTAGGCGATCCGCTCGTTGGCCACGCACAGGAGCGCGCCCCCCAGCATGGACAGGATCAGGGCCAGCCAGAAGGGCAGTCCGAACTTGGTCATGCTGTAGAAGCCTATGTATGCGCCATACATAATAATGGTGCCGTAGGCCCAGTTGCTGAACCCCATGATGCTGAACACCAGAGAGTAGCCCACGGCCATCAGCGCGTAGATGCCGCCGATGGCCAGGCCGGTGATGAGGGTTTGCAGAAGCATGTCGGATCTGACTCCTACAGGCGGGCGGGAGGTGTGCCGGAATTCAGGTTCCGGGCCGGCCAGGCGCGGGTTTCGAAGGTTGTGCAGAGATCGAATTGACCAAATTATAAAATTTCGTACAAGCATTTTTCATCGAAGGTGCTGGTGGAAACGGCAGATTATTGCTATTCCGCGACCCACCTGATCGGTCCATTCGTTTTGGTAATTTTGTTGCTCAAACCGTAATTAAAACGGCAGAAAATCCCGGGTCCCGTGCGTATGCTTGAGGGACACCAACTCCTGGATCCCATGCGCGTTCCCTCCGACCCCACCCGCTTTCCGGTTCCGGCCCTTCGGGCCGGGGGTCCGGGCGGCGCGGGCGGATCCCGCCTGCTTGCCCTCGGCCTGACAGCCCTGGTACTGCTGCCCGATCGCGCGGGGCCGGTCTAGCCACTTCCGTTCACTGACCTGGAGCCCCGCGAACCCCCAAGGCCGCGGGGCTCTTCCTTTGGGAGGACCTCAGCCATGCACATGACCGGCGCCCACATCGTCTGGGAAGCCCTGACCCGGGAAGGGGTGGATACCGTCTTCGGCTATCCGGGCGGCAACGTGCTCAGCCTGTACGACGCCCTGCAGGACTTCCCCGGCATCCGCCACGTGCTCTCCCGGCACGAGCAGGGCGCCTGCCACATGGCCGACGGCTACGCCCGCGCCAGCGGCCGCACCGGCGTGGTGCTGGCCACCTCCGGCCCCGGCGCCACCAACCTGGTCACCGGCCTGGCCACGGCCATGATGGACTCGGTGCCCCTGGTGGCCCTCACCGGCCAGGTGGGCCGGGCGGTGCTGGGCAGCGACGCCTTCCAGGAGGTGGACTTCATGGGCGTGACCCTGCCCATCACCAAGCACAACTATCTGGTGATGAACGCCGAGGACATCGCTCCGACCCTGCGGGAGGCCTTCGCCATCGCCCGCCACGGGCGGCCGGGGCCGGTGGTGGTGGACATCACCCGGGACGCCCAGAAGGCCAGCGCCGACCCGGACTGGGACCGGCCCCTGTCCGGGCGGCACCTGCGCCACGTGCCCCCGGCGCCGGCCGCCGAGGCGGTGGCCAAGGCCCTCAGGCTGCTGAACTGGGCCGATCGCCCGGTGATCCTGGCCGGGCACGGGGTGATCCTGGCCGGGGCCACCGCGGCCCTGCGGACCCTGGCGGAACGGGCCGCCGCCCCCATCGCCACCACCCTGCTGGGCCTCGGCTGCATCCCCGCCAGCCATCCCCTCAACCTGGGCATGATGGGCCTGCACGGCGAGGCCTGGGTGAACCAGGCCATCCAGGAGGCGGACCTGATCCTGGCCCTGGGCATGCGCTTCGACGACCGGGCCACCGGCGCGCTGGACGCCTTCGCGTCCCGGGCCAAGAAGATCCACGTGGAGATGGACGCCTGCGAGATCAACAAGAACGTGACGGTGGACCTGCCCATCCACGCGGACGTGCGCCAGGTGCTGGAGCGCCTGCTGGAGCAGCTGGAGCCCAAGCGCCGCGACGCCTGGGTGGCCCACGTGCAGGGCCTGCGCGGCCAGGCCAGGGCCGGGGCCATCCTCGACGCCCCCGGCGCCCTCAGCGGCCCCCAGGTCATCCACGACCTGGCCCAGGCCACCGCCGGCAAGGCCCTGGTGGTCACGGGCGTGGGCCAGCACCAGATGTGGGCGGCCCAGTACTACGCCCACCAGCAGGAGAACGGGCAGATCACCTCCGGCGGCCTGGGCACCATGGGCTTCGCCCTGCCCGCGGCCATCGGCGCCAAGCTGGCCCGCCCGGACCGGGACGTGTGGGTGGTGGACGGCGACGGCGGCTTCCAGATGAACATGCAGGAGCTCATGACCCTGGTGCAGGAGGGCGTCAAGATCAACATCGCCATCATCAACAACGGCTACCTGGGCATGGTGCGGCAGCTGCAGGAGGTGTACTGCGAGAGCCGCTACCAGGCCGTGGCGATGCTCAACCCGGACTTCGTGAAGCTGGCGGACGCCTTCGGCCTGCCGGGGGTGCTGGTGGAGCGGCGGGACCAGGTGCTGCCGGCCATCCGCCAGGCCCAGGAAGCGCCGGGGCCGTTCCTGATCGAGTTCCAGGTGGACAAGGAGCTGAGCGTGTTCCCCATGGTGCCGGCGGGGGCGGGGCTGGACCAGATGCTGCGGCGGGGCTGACCGGCGGGGGGTTCCCGCTTTCGCCATCAGGTTCTTTCCCGCCCCCCGGGAAAGCTATTTTCTGCCGGGAAGCCACCGAACTACGGCAACGGCTGCTTGCGGGGAGACGTTATTTTCTTCCTATCCCCACAGGGAAGTTCCCGAACCCGGAACCCGAAAGGAGCCCCCCATGCTCACCGGCAACGAACTGGTCGATGTTTCCCACGGCCGCGGCAGCGCCACCAAGGAGTGGCTGGCCCGGGCGGCGGGATGCGTGCCCCGCGGGGTGGCGGTGGTGAACGGGGTGTTCGCCGCCGAGGCCAAGGGGGCGGTGGTCAAGGACCTGGACGGCAACATCTACATCGACTGCTTCGCCGGGGTGGGGGTGCTCAACGGCGGGCACTGCCCCCAGCCGGTGGTGGAGGCGATCCAGGCCCAGGCCGCCCTGTACCTGCACACCTTCTTCCACCAGGTGCCGCACCGCCCGTACGTGGCCCTGAGCGAGAAGCTCGTCAAACTGGCTCCGGGGGACTTCCCCAAGAAGGCGGCGTTCTTCAACAGCGGCTCCGAGGCCATCGAGAACGCGGTCAAGATCGCCCGCATCGCCACCGGGCGCCTTGCGGTCATCTGCTTCACCAGCGCCTACCACGGGCGCACCCAGCTCACCGCGTCGCTCACCTGCAAGGTGAAGCCGTACAAGGCGGGCTTCGGCCCGACCGCCCCGGGCACGCACCGGGCGGCCACCGCCTACTGCTACCGCTGCCCCTGGCAGTCCACCCATCCGGGCTGCGGCATGCACTGCCTGGAGCAGTTCAAGGGCTTCTTCAAGAGCGAAGTGGAGCCCACCGACGTGGCGGCCATGGTCATCGAGCCGGTGCACGGGGAAGGGGGGATCGTGGTGCCGCCCAGGGAGTTCCTGCCCGGCCTGCAGGCCATCTGCCGGGAGCACGGCATCACCTTCGTGGCGGACGAGGTCCAGACCGGCTTCTACCGCACCGGCAAGCCCTTCGCCGTGAGCCACAGCGGCGTGGCCCCGGACCTGATCGCCTGCGCCAAGTCCATCGCCGCCGGGCTGCCCCTGAGCGGGGTGGTGGGCCGGGCCGAGATCATGGACGCGCCGGCCCCGGGCCAGCTGGGCGGCACCTTCAGCGGCAACCCGGTGGCCTGCGCCGCCGGGGCGGCGGCCCTGGACTTCTACGAGGCCCGGGACCTGGGGGCCCGGGCCATGGAGATCAACCAGTACGTGATGGGCCGCCTGGAGCAGCTGCAGGCCCGGCTCCCGGGCATCGGCGACATCCGCGCCCTGGGGGCCATGATCGGGGTGGAGTTCGTGAAGGATCCCCGCACCAAGGAGCCGGATCCCGATTCGGTCAAGCGCATCACCCGGGAATGCTTCGAACGGGGCCTGATCGTCCTGGCCGCCGGCACCTTCGACAACGTGATCCGCCTGCTCATGCCCCTGGTCATCACCGACGCCCAGATGGCCCAGGCCATGGACATCTTCGGGCAGACCTGCGTCAAGGTGATGGGCTAGCATCGGATCGCCGACTCAATCCCGCCCGCAACCCGGCGCCTCCCGGTTAAGATTTCCTTGATCACCAGGACGGCATCCCAGGAGGTGGCCTCGTGCTTCCGGCCAAAGCCCTGAAACTCGACCGCATCGACGTGCACATCCTGGGCGAGCTGCAGCGGCAGGGCCGGATGGGCAACAACGACCTGGCCGAGGCGGTGGGCCTCTCCCCCAGCCCGTGCCTGCACCGGGTGCGCCGCCTGGAGGCCGCGGGCTACATCACCGGATACAGTGCCCACCTGAACCTGGCCAGGCTGGGCGATCCCCAGATCGTCTTCACCCAGATGACCCTCTCCAACCACCGCCGGGAGGACTTCCTGCGCTTCGAATCGGCCATGGCCGCCCTGGACGAGCTGCTGGAAGCGCACCTGGTGAGCGGGGGGTTCGACTACCTGCTGAAGTTCATCACCCGCAACATCGCCGACTACCAGACCCTGATGGACAACCTGCTGGCCCGGGAGCTTGGCATCGACAAGTACTTCAGTTTCATAGTCCTCAAGTCGCCCATCCTGAAGCACGGGTACCCGCTCTCGGTGGTGATGGAAGCGCCCAAGGACTGATCAATCAAGCAAGGCCACGGCCCGCACCGGCGAGCCGTCGGCTTCCGCCACTTTCAGCGGCAGGCAGATGAACTGGAAGGACCTGCCCAGGAGCGCGTCCAGGCCGGTCAGGTTCTCGATGAGGACCAGCCCGGCCCGGAACAGGATCCGGTGGATCCGGCTGTCGGCGCCCACCGGGTCGGCGGAGACGGTGTCGAACCCGATCCCCTTCAGGCCGCGTTCCCCCAGCCACTGGGCGGCATCGGGCGCCAGCACGGGGAAATCCCGGAAATAGTCCTCCCGCCCCCAACGGGCTGCCCAGCCGGTGTGGAACAGCAGGAAGTCGCAACCCTCGATGGCCTCCCGGCGGGCCTCCAGGACCGCCAGGCCGATGCACCCGCCGCCCGGGGAGGACACGTCCGCCACCCAGCCCCGGCCCAGGAACCGGCCCGCCTCCATGCGGTCCAGGGTGGGCGCGCCTTCGAGCATGTGGGCGGGGGCGTCCATGTGGGTGCCGTGGTGGGAGGAGAGCCCGATCCACTTCTCGTCCCACCCGTCCCGGGCCACCGTGCGCACCTGGCGCAGGTCCGGGGCGTCGGCGCCCGGGTAGACCGGCATGCCCGGCGCGAGGGGATGGGTGAGGTCGAGCACCGTCATGGCCGCTCCAGGAAGGAGAAAAGCTCATTCTAAGCGACCGGCGCGGGTGGCCAGGAAGGAATGGTCCAGGGACCGGGTGGATGTTAAAGTTTTCATGACATTACCCTTCCAGTCTTCCGGGCCGGCGTCACCACGCGGGTCAAGGATCTTTTCGAAGCGCCGTTCCATGAACCTTTTTATGCTCCCGGTCGTCTCCGCCGTCATCCCGACCACCGCCCTGGTGGCGGCCGTGGCGCTGGCCTGGTCCAGGGGGAAGGCCGCCCGGGCCCTGCGCGCTTCCGAGGAGAAGTTCTCCACGATCTTCCAGACCAGCCCCGACGCCATCAACCTCGCCTCCCTGGACGAAGGCATCTGCCTGGACCTGAACGACAGCTACGTCAACCTGTTCGGCCATGCCCGGGAGGAAGCCATCGGGCGCTCGGTGCTTCCGGGGGACCTGGGGATCTGGGTGAGCCTGGCGGACCGGGAGCGGTTCGTGGAGGCCATGCGCGCCAGCGGCCAGGTGGCGGGGTTCGAGGCGACCTTGCGGCGCAAGGACGGCACCGTCTTCACCGGGCTGGTCTCATCTTCGGTGGTGGTGATCGGCGGTACAACCTGCAACCTCTCCATCACCCGGGACATCACCGAGCGCAAGCGGGCCGAGGAGGCCCTGCGGGAGAGCGCCCAGCGCCTGGAGCTGGCGGCCCGGACCGGCAGCCTGGGCATCTGGGACCGGAACCTCAAGGACGATTCCCTGGTCTGGAACGACCGCACCTACGAGATCTACGGCCTGGACCGGCAGACCTTCAACCCCACCCACGCCGCCTGGTGGGAACGGGTCCTGCCCGAGGACCGCCCCAGCCTGCGGGAGCAGCTGGACGCGGCCTTCGCCAGCCCCGGGCCGCGCCGGATGGCGTTCCGGACCCGGACCCCGTCCGGGGAGGTCCGCCACCTGGGCGCCAACTGCATGGTCATCCGGGACGAGGAGGGACGGCCCGTGCGGATGATCGGCGTCCTGCGGGACCGCACCGAACAGGTGCGGAGCGAGGCGGAGCACCGGCAGATGCTGGAGGAACGCCAGCACTCGGAGAAGCTGGAGAGCCTGGGCAGCCTGGCCGGAGGCATCGCCCACGACATGAACAACGTCCTGACCGGCATCCTGGGCAACGCGGAACGGCTGCAGCAGGTCCTGGGCGGGGCGGACGAGGCGGCGGCGCCCCTGGAGGCCATCCTGCACGCCACCGGCCGGGGCCGGGACATGGTGCGCGCCCTTACGGATTTCGCCCGGAAGGGGCTCACGGAGCCGCAACGATTCGACTTCAATGAGCTGGTGCGGCGGGAGGTGGACCTGATCAACCACGCCACCCTGGAGAAGGTGCAGGTGGAGCTGGACCTGGACCTGGGCCTGGCTCCGGCGCTGGGGGACCCTTCGGCCCTGGGGGCGGCCATCATGAACCTGGGCGTCAACGCCCTGGACGCCATGCCCGACGGCGGCAAGCTGGTCTTCCGGACCCGGGCCCTGGGCGGCGACATCCACCTGTCCGTGGCCGACACGGGCGCCGGCATGACACCGGAGGTGCTGAGCCGGGCCATGGAGCCGTTCTTCACCACCAAGCCCGTGGGCAAGGGCACCGGCCTGGGCCTGGCGCGGGTCTACGGGACCATGAAGGCCCACGGCGGCTCCGTGGAGATCCACAGCGCCCCGGGCCGGGGCACCACCATCCACCTGCGGCTTCCGGGCTGCCGGCAGCCCGGTGCCGGGCCGGTCCCGGCCCAGGCGCCGGCGCCGGGCGCGGCGGCCCTGACCCTGAGGATCCTCCTGGTGGATGACGACCCGATGATCCTGGAGTCCATTCCCCCCCTGCTCGGTTCCCTGGGGCACCAGGTGGCCACGGCCGCCCGGGGGGAGGAGGCCGTGGCCCTGGTGGCCGGGGGGCTGGACGTGGACCTGGTGATCCTGGACCACCACATGCCGGGACTCAGCGACACCCAGACCCTGGCGAAACTGCGGGAAAGCCGGCCGGGACTGCCCGTGGTCCTGGCCTCCGGGTCCCCGGACGCCCAACTCGAAGCCCAGGCGGCCCGCCTGGGCGGCGTGACGTTCCTGGCCAAGCCGTACCGCCTGCGGGATCTCCAGAAGGTGCTGGGCGAAGCCTGGGCGGATGCGGGCGCCTGACCTTCAGGGCGCCATCCGGGCCAGGACCTGCACGGGCGGTCCATCCCAGATCACCACCGGCCTGAGGTGCAGGGCCCGCATGCGGCGATGCATGCGCTTCAGGTTCCGGCGCAAACGCGCCACGTTCCGGGGGTTCGACAGCACCGCGAACTGGATCCACCATCCCTTCGCCGCCAGGCCAGGCCGGGCGGACGCCGGCCGCGGCGGCAGGGGCACCGCCGCGACCTTGGGCAGGCTCGGCAGGGGCGGCGCCGGATCCTTGGCCGGGGCCGGCGGGGGGTCCAGCACCAGGGGCGCGCTCTGGCTGCCCCGCAGGTTGGAGGCGTGCAGCCAGAAGACGGCCCGCTCCTTGACCACCACCCAGGCCCGGGATCCCTGCCTGGACCGGCCGTTGGTCATCCCCGGATCGGAGCGACGCAGGAGCGGAGATCCGGGAATGACCAACGACCCTGCCGGCGCGCCCAGTCGGAACCCGGCCGGTCAGCCGATGCGCACCCACCCCCACTGGCGCCCGTGCCGCTCACCCCGGCGGTAGGAATGGAGCAGGGCCGGGTGGCAGTAGGTGCAGACCGGCACGGACCCGTCCTTGACCGGATCCAGGCCCAGGTCCAGGGCCTGGGCCCGCAGCAGGCCGTGCAGGTCCAGGTGCGGCCGGCCCCGGGGCCCCGCCTGGGCCAGGCCCTCCCGCCAGGCCGGGTCCCGGCGGGCCGCCTCCAGGACCTCCTCGCCCACCTCGAAGTGGCACTTGAGGATGGCGGGGCCCAGGGCCCAGGTGAGGTCCTCCGGACGGCCCCCCAGGCCGGTGAACACCCCCACCCCCCGGCGCAGGATCCCCGCCACGGTGCCCCGCCACCCGGCATGCAGGGCCGCCACCCAGGGCCGGCCCCCCGCCGGGCCCGCCAGCAGCACCGGCACGCAGTCCGCCACCCGCACCCCGATGGTCTGGCCGGGGGCCAGGGTCCACAGGCCGTCCCCGGACTGGACCCGGTCGGCGGCTTCCAGCACTTCGCAGCCATGCACCTGCTTCAGGCGCACGGGCGGCATCAGGGCGTCCGCATCCTCCCGGGTGGAGAACCCCCAGACCAGGGGGAACGGCACCTGCACGCAGGGGCGGAGCATCAGCGGGGCCAGAGCAGGGCCAGCAGGCTGGCGTCGGTGACAGCCCAGGCGCCCAGGGCCCGGTACATGCCCGCCTGGTGCTGGGCCGGCGTCCACCGGCGCCAGCGCGCCCACCAGGGCACCAGGACCACCAGCCACGCGGCCAGGGAAACCGCCAGGAACAGGGGCTGGCGCCCCGCCCGCAGGACTCCCCACCCGAACCACAGGTGGGCCGCCACCGCCAGGCCGGCGGCGGCGCCCAGGCTGGCGGACTCTCCCAGCACGAGGGCCAGGGTGCGGTCGCCCCGGGCCCGGTCCTCGTCCATCTGGTAGATCTGGGTGGGGGGATACAGGGCGCCGAACAGGAAGGCGAAGCCCGCCGCCACGGCGCCCATCCAGACCGTCAGGGGCCGCCCGGTCAGGCCCCAGCCGGCCAGGGGCGTGAGCAGCCCGAACCCCAGGCAGTTGATCAGCAGGTCCCACCCGGCCCGGGCCTTGAGCCGGGCCGGGGGCACCGAGTAGAGCACGGCCATGGCCACGCAGGCGGCGTTGCTCCAGGTGAACAGGGGCGGCAGGAGGAAGCCCAGGACCAGGGCCGCCGCCAGCATGGAGGCGGCAACCTGGAGCAGGTACCGGGGCGGGGGGGGCGGCTGGCGCAGGTAGCCGATGTCTCCTTCATCCCGGTCGAAGGCGCTGTTGATGGCCAGGGTGCCGCCGTTGAGCAGGACCACGAACACGAACCACGCCAGGAAGGCCCGGCCGGGAGCCAGGCGGAGGCCCCGGGCCAGGACCGCTCCGAGGAGGAAGTGGACGGTCATGATCGGCCATTCCATGGGCCGGAGGTGCAGCAGGTAGGGCATGAGCCGGGGACCCAGGACCCGCTCGCAGGCCCTGCGCATGCCCGACATCAGGCGATCCCGCCCCGCTGCAGGGGCACCACCCGCCCGTCACCGGCCTCCAGGCGCTCCCGGGGCTCCACCAGGGCGTCCATGGCGGCCATGAGATGGGGCACGCTGAAGGCGGTGTCCACGCACATGCCGTGGGGCAGGTCCAGGGAGATCACGTACGAGGGGATCTGCGGCAGCTTGGTGAGGCCCTTGAACAGGCGGTCGTGGCAGCTCACGGCGACGATCAGGTCCGGCTGGAACTCCCGCGCCGCCTGGTAGGCCTTGTGGCTGCGGTTGGTGATGCGGGTGTCCCAGCCATGCTGCAATTGCAGGGGGAGCAGGTCGCCCACCGGGCAGAGGCCGCATTCATAGCACTTGGCCAGGTCCTCCTGCACCTCCGCCCGGCACCGGGCCATCTGCACGCAGTGGGGCAGCAGCACCAGGGCGCGCCGGGCCTTGCGCTTGCCGAAGGCCTCGCGCACCCGGCGGTTGTTCCAGGCGCAGAAGGAGAGGATCCAGGCCTCCTCGGCCTTGAGGCGCCGGGCCAGGGGCAGCAGGGCCCGCACCCAGACCCCGTCCCAGCGGGTGATGGAGGTGCGCAGGTCCAGGTAGGCCTTGCCCCGCAGGAAGGTGGGGCGGACTTCCGCCAGGAGGGCCACCACCCCCAGCAGGCACCACCCCAGCCCGGCCGGTTCCGCCATGCCCAGGGCCAGGAGCGCCAGGACCCCCGCGACCGGCACGCCGCGCCGCACCAGCAGGAAGGTCCGGCAGTTCTCGGCGGGCAGGGGAAGCGTCGGCTCCATGACGGAAGCTATCATACCCTGGTTACTTGGCCGCCGAGGCGAGCCCCACCAGTTTCTTGAGATCCTCATCGGTCCACCGGATCCCGCCGCCGATGAAGAAGGTCCTCAGCTCCGGGTTGGCCAGGTCCTGCACCCCGGTCTGGGCGTAGAGCCCCTTCCAGAACTGGAAGCTGCTGGTGATCCGGTAGCGCGGCCTGGGCTTGTCGTCCCGCTTGGTGAAATCGTAGCCCAGCAGGCCGATCCTGAACCGGTCGTCCAGGGCCCGGTACTCCACGCCGGCGCCGCCCTTGCTCTCGACCAGGCCGGCCGAGAACACGTAGTTCTCGGCCAGGCGCTTGTCGAACAGGGCCTGCACGGTGAAGGCCTGGTCGGAAGTCTCGTAGCTGGACGTGCTGGTGACCCCGTTGTTGATGCTGGTGGTCGAGGAGGTGGCGATCTTGCCGTCGGGGGTGGAGTGGAAGCCCAGGGTGTACCAGTGGTCGTGCTTGGGCACGATGTCGATGTCCAGTCCGGACGCCGAGTCGTTGCGCCGGGTCCATTGGGCGGCGCTCAGGTCCAGCTTGAGGTCCATGGAACGGAACCCGCCCACCATCTCGTTGACGTTGTCCACCGCCGCGTTGAGCTTCTTGACGGTGGAGTCGTCGGTGAGCAGCTTGCCGATGGTGCCTTCGCCGTTGTCGAGCTTGGTGGTGATGGAACGGATGTTGTCGGCGGTGGTCTGCAGGCTGGCTTCGAGCTTGCGCACGTCGGTGATCACGCCGTGGATCTCGGGCCGGTTCTCGGCGATCATGTCGTTGAGGCTGCGCCCAAGGTCCTCGAACTGCTTGGCCAGCACGGGCAGCCGCTCCTTCAGGTCGCCGGTGATCTGCTGCACGTTGGCCAGGGTGGCGTTGATGGTGCCGTGGTTCTCCTGGGCCATGGCCCGGAACTCGCCGGTGAGCACGCGCACGTTGTCCACGATCTCGTCGATCTTCTGGCGCCCCTGCTCGCCGCCCACGGACTCGTTCAGGGCGGCAGTGATGCCCTTCACGTCCTTGGTGATGCCGCCCAGGGCCTCCATGAGATTGTCCAGGCCGAAGCCCACTTTGCTGGGGACGGTGCCGCCCGCGGGCAGGCGCCCGGCCTCGGGATGCCCGGGATCCAGGTCGATGTACTTCTCGCCCAGGATGCCGATGTTGCTGAGGGAGGCGGAGGCGTCCTGGTACACCGGGAACTCCTTGGGCAGCGCCATGGTCACCCGGGCCCGCTTGCCGTCCAGGTCGATGGCGCTCACCCAGCCGACCTTCACCCCCGCCACCCGGATGGCGCTCTGCAGGCTGAGCCCGGCCACCTGGTCGAATTCGGTCACCAGCTTGGCCTGGGTGCTGCCTCCGAACAGGCTCACCTTCTCCGTGCGCAGGATCAGGCCCCCCAGGATGGCAAGGGCCACGATGAAAAATGCACCGACTTTGGTCTCGAGTTTCATGGCTGGCTCTGGAGGGGTCTAGGAAGAAAGGAACGGGGCCGGGCGCACTTTCCGCTTCTCGGATACCAGCGGCGGCGGATCCAGTAGGAACGGCCCCTCAGCGGAACCTTGCAGGAACTGCTGGATCACCGGGTGGGGGTTGGCCTTGAAGCTTTCGGGATCCTGCACTGCCAGGACCTCGCCCCGGAACAGCAGGGCGACCCGGTCGGCGATGGCGAAGGCGCTCTTCAGGTCATGGGTGATGGTAATGCTGGTGACCCCCAGTTCGCTCTTCAGGTCGAGGATGATTCCGCCGATGACGTCGGTCATCACCGGGTCCAGCCCGGAGGTGGGCTCGTCGAACAGCATGATCCTCGGTTTGAGGGCGATGGCCCGGGCGAACCCGACCCGCCGCTTCATGCCCCCGGACAACTCGGACGTGCGCAGTTTCTGGGTGCCCTTGAGGCCGACCAAATTGAGGCACTCCTCCACCCGGGCCCCCCGCTCCGCAAGGGTCATGGTGGTGTGGCGCTGCAGCGCGAAACCCACGTTCTGCTCCACGTTCATGGAGTCGAACAGGGCCGCTTCCTGGAAGCACATGCCCATGCTCTTGCGCAGGTCGTAGAGGCTGTCCCGGCTCAACTGGTGGATGACGTTGCCCTCCACCGCCACGTGGCCGGCGTCCGGGACCAGGAGGCCCAGGATGTGGCGCAGCAGCACGGTCTTGCCGGTGCCGCTGCCGCCCAGGATGACCAGGCTCTCTCCTTCCTCCACGGCCAGGTTCACGTCCTTGAGCACAACCTTGGGGCCGAAGGACTTGGAGAGGTGGACGATCTCGATGAGGGGCACGGTGGTCAGACCAGGAGAAGCTTGGTGAGGAAGAAGTCGGCGATGAGGATCCAGAGGCTGCTTTCCACCACGCTCCGGGTGGGGGCGATGCCGACTTCCACCGCTCCGCCCCGGGTGCGGTAGCCCCGCCAGCACCCCACCAGGGCGATGATCAACCCGAACACCAGGGCCTTGGCCATGGCGATGACCAGGTCGCGCCCCTGCAGGAGCTTGTAGAATTCCTGGTGGTACACCCAGGCACTCTGGCCCTGGACCAGCACCAGCAGGCCGTAGCCCCCCAGGTAACCCACGAAGATGGAGAATGCGGTGAGCAGGGGAAGCATCACTGCCGCCGCCAGCAGGCGGGGCACGAACAGGTATTGCACCGGATCGGTGGCCAGGCACTCCAGGGCATCGATCTGCTCGGTCACCTGCATGGAGGCCAGTTCCGCCGCCATGGCGGTGCCCGCCCGTCCGGCCATCATGAGCCCGGTGATGACCGGAGACAATTCCCGCACGAGGGCCACCCCTTCCACCTGGGATGCCATCCCCTCCGCCTGGAACTGGCTGAGCGCAAAAGCCAGCTGCACGGCGAACACCATGCTTATCGCCAGGGAAGTGAGGCTGACCACCGGAACCGAGTCCGCTCCGACCGCCCCCAGTTGGTACAGGAAGCTCCGGCCGTCGAAAGGCCGCCGGAAGATGCAGACGAAGCTGCGCGCGGATACGGTGACGAAATCACCGGCCTGGTTGGTGAAACTCAGGATGCTGGCACCAATCATGTCGAGCAGGGTTTGCCGCATGAAACTCCTATACTAGTTTTTCCCCATGCTATAACTCTACCGCACTGGCCTCTCGGCCGAACGGGCTACCGTGTCTTCCGGGCCTTCTGCCTCTCCCTCAGGCGCTCGGCGGCGCCCTCCTTGAGCACCAGGGGGGCGCGGGTGAGGGCCAGGGCGCCGGGGGGCACGTCCGCGGTGATGGTGCTTCCGGCGCCGATGATGGCCCCGTCCCCGATGCTCACCGGGGCCACCAGCTGGCAGTCGGACCCCACGAACACGCCCTTGCCGATGAGGGTGCGGTGCTTGCTGAACCCGTCGTAGTTGCAGGTGATCAGGCCGGCGCCGATGTTGCTGCGCTCGCCCACCTCCGCGTCACCCAGGTAGCTGAGGTGATTGGCTTTGGCTCCGGCGCGCAGGATCGCCTTCTTGGTCTCCACGAAGTTGCCCAGGTGGGCGCCCGCTTCCAGCACGGTGCCCTCCCGCAGGTGGGCGAACGGCCCCACCACGCAGCCGGGGCCCACCTGGGAGCGGTCCAGCACGCAGTACGGGCGGATCTCCGTCCCGGCGCCCACCCGGGTGTCGGTGAGCACGCAGCCCTGGCCGATGCGGGCGCCCTCCTCCACCCGCACGGCCCCCGCCAGCTGGGCTCCCGGTCCCACCACCACGTCCCGGGCCAGCACCGCCCGGGGGCCCACCAGGGTGGTGTCCGGGTCCAGGAAGGTGACGCCTGCGTCCATCCAGCGTCCGTTCACCTGCCCCCGGGCGTGGGCCTGGAGCTGGGCCTGGTCGGCCCGGGAGTTCATGCCCAGCAGTTCGGCCGGATCGCACAGTTCCACCGCCACGGGGCAGCCGGCGGCCACCCCCATGACCGCATCGGTGAGATAGTACTCCCCCTGGGCGTTGGCATTGGTAAGCCGCGTCAGGGCGTCCTTGAGGGGGGGCCAGGGGAGGGCGTAGGCGCCCCCGTTCACCCGGCCCAGGGCGCGCACCTCGGGGCTCGCGTCCTGGTGCTCCACCACCGCTTCCAGGGTGCCGTCGGCCCGCTGCACCACCCGGCCGTAGCCGGAAGGGTCGTCCAGGTCCATGGCCAGCAGCATGCCGTCCGACTGGGCCAGGCGGGCCACCGTCCCGGTGCGGATGAGGGGCACGTCCCCGCACAGGATCACCACCCGGGTGGTGTCCAGGCGGTCCAGGGCCTCGGCGGCCCGCAGCGCGGCGTGGCCGGTCCCCAGGGGCTCCCCCTGGTCCACCGTGGTGGTGGGGCAGGGCAGCAGGCCCTGCTCGGTCCAGGCCCGCAGGTCCGCCTCCACCCGCTCCCGGCCGTGGTGCACCACCACCACCGCGGCGGCCACCGAGGCGGGCAGCGCCCGCAGCACCCACAGCAGCGACGGGTCCCCCAGGATCGGGTGCAGGACCTTGGGGAGGGCGGACTGCATGCGCTTGCCGAGACCTGCTGCCAGGATCAGAGCGACGGTGGTCATGGGGTCTCCTGTACGGTGGCGGGCGGCGCCGCCGGGGTGCCGGCGTCATGGAGCAGCGCCAGCAGGCATTGAAGGAAGTTCTGGCCCGGGAAGGGCTTCTCCAGGAGGATGACACGGGCCGGGGCGCCGTTGCGGTTGGACCCGTCCCCCTGGGACCAGGGGCGGCCGTCCCCCAGGATCAGCACCGCCGGGACCCGGTCTCCCGCCAGGCGCCGCAGCCTGGCCTGGAAGCGTTCCAGGGGGCCGGAGCGCTCCAGCACCAGGACGTCCGGCAGGGCGTTGCGCCGGGCGCTCTCCAGGAAGGGCCGCAGCGCCGCGTGGGTGTGCACCCGCCCCCCGGCCCCGCGCACCAGGGCGCACAGGCCGTCCCGCACCACCGGGTCCCGGTCGATGACCCAGACGCTGCGTCCCTCCAGGCAGCGGGAGGCCAGGTCCGCTTCCCGGCTCTGGCACGGCAGGAAGATCCGGGGCCACAGGAACCCCCGCCCGTCATGGCTCATCTCCAGGATGCCCAGGGATTCGCGCACGGTGTCCTGGAGCCACGCCAGCCCCAGGAAATCCCCCTCCCAGCCGGCCGGGCTCCCGGCGAGCTCCAGGGTGAGCAGGGCCCAGGCGCGGTTGCCCAGGGTCACGGGGTGCGTCACCAGGGTGATGGTGCCCCGGTCCAGGCCCTGGCGGCCATGGAGGGCCAGCTGGGTGGCGATCCGCTGCAGGGCCTCCGCTTCCATGAACAGGGTCAGGTCCGGCGTGCGGTGGGCCACCGCCTGCCCAGGCGCCAGCATGGCCTGCAGCCGTGGCATCAGGGCCTCCATGGCCGGGGCCGCCTGCAGGCAGGGCAGGGCCGGTTCGCCGCCGCGCCGGTGGCCTCGTTCGGGCACCAGCCGCTCGGCCGCCACCAGGATCCGTTCCGCCGCCTCCCGGGTGCGGGCGTTCCAGGACTCCTCCAGGATCTGCTCCACCGCCGGCAGGATGGTCTCCAGGGCGTTCTGGGCCAGGGTCCCGGCCTCCCGGGCCCCCAGGACCGGCGTCTGCATGGCGGCGTCCATGCTGGTGCGCAGGGCCAGGGTCCCCGGGGCGGGATCGGCGATCCACACCAGGGCCAGGTTGCGGTCGAAGGCCACCGCTTCCAGGAGCACGTTCAGGAAGCTGGAATCCTTGCGCACCAGCACGGCCCGGACGCTGCCCTTGAAATCCCGCAGGAGCATGTCCTTGAGGGTGTCCCAGGCGGGCGCCTCCCGGCCCTGGAACAGGTCCTGGAGCAGGTAGCCGCGGATCTGGGGCCTGGGGAAGCCCACCATGCGGCTGAAGGCGGTGTTGGTTTCCAGCAGCATGCCCTTCTCGTTCACCAGGAACATGGGCTGGCGGGCCTCCAGGGCATAGACCAGGGTCGGGCCCTCCGGGGGCTTGTCCCCCTCCAGGGCCGACAGGGCCACCCGGAAGCCGTCGCCCCGGCCTTCCACCCAGACCCCCTGCTTCCTCAACCAGAGAAGCTGCTGCAGGGCCACCAGGCCCAGGAGCAGCCCGCCCACCAGGGAGGCCACCCAGGACAGGGGCGAAACCCCCAGGGGCAGGTTGCGGTAGATGTCGGTGGCCACCAGGAAGGCCAGCCCGCCGGAGACCGGGATGCGCACCGCCAGCCAGCGCCCCTGGGTGATCCGGTAGCCCAGGTCCGACAGCAGCAGCCAGAGTCCGCCGTGCATCAGGGCCATGGCCCAGAAGGCCAGCACCGAGCGCATGTCCAGGCCCATGCGGACGCCGGTGAGCCAGGCGAAGACGGTGGCGCCGCCCACGCCGTAGCCGAGGCGGCGCAGGCCCTGGCCGCCGTCCCGGTGGGCCACGACGAACAGGGTGAAGCCCAGCAGGGCGCCGCCCAGGTGGGGCGAGGGCAGGTCGTGGCCCATCTGGGGCCAGGGCAGGGCCAGCACCGCCAGGATGCCGCCCAGGAAATAGCCGTAGGCGATGCCCACCCGGCCCCGGTAGCGGTAGATCAGGAAGCCCAGCCAGGGCGGCACCGGCAGGAGGAGGGCGAACAGCAGGTCGTGGGCATTCATCCGCGGGGCCCGCCAGGAGGAACGTCAACCTGCCAGGGCTGGCCCTTGGCCCGTCCCGCCAGCCGCACGGCCAGGGCCGCAGCCGAGAGGAAGTTGGTGGCGTCCGCCGACCACCGGCCGGCCCGGTCGAAGGCGGTGCCGTGGTCGGGGGAGGTGCGCAGGTACGGCAGGCCCAGGGTGAGGTTCACCGCCCGGTCCGGTTCCAGGACCTTGATGGGAATGAGCCCCTGGTCGTGGTAGAGGGCCACCACCAGGTCGAATTCCCCTCGGGCCGCCCGCTGGAAGAGGGTATCCGAGGGCAGGGGCCCGAAGAAGGCAGGCCGTCCGGATGCTCGCTCACCCAGGCGGGCGCCCGAATCCGGTGGGCCGGACCCCGGTGGGCCGGACCCAGGGCGGCCGGGCCGGACGACCGGCTGTTCCGGGAACATGGACCAGCCGGGGGGCGCCGGATCCAGGCCGAAGGGCGAGGGCACGTGGGCGAACGGCGCGCTGGCGGCGCTGCCGTCGAAGCCCCGGAAGGCCGCCTCCGCCTGCTCCAGGGCCCGCTCCAGCACCGCCTCCTCGCGGCCGAAGGCGCCGCCCTCCCCGGCGTGGGGGTTCAGGGCGCACAGGGCCACCCGCAGCCCGGTGCGCCCGGTGAGCTGCATGAACCGGTCCGCCGCGAACGCCAGGGTCTCGGCCACCGGTTCCGCCTCCAGGCCCTCCACCACCGAACGCAGGCTCTGGTGCACCGTGTGCAGCACCACCGACAGCCGGGGGCTGACGAAGGCCATCCGGGAGATGGGCGAACCGCACAGGGCCTGCAGGAATTCCGTGTGGCCGGGGATGGGGTAGCCGGCCTGGTGGGCGGCGGCCTTGGCCAGGGGCAGGGTCACCAGGGCGTCGGCCCAGCCGGACGCCGCCAGCCCGGCCCCGAGGCGCACCGCCTCCACCGCGCACCGTCCCGAGGTGGCGGAGCCGCGTCCCAGCTGGAGTTCGGCGTGGGTGACGGCGGGGGTGGGGTCCACCCAGACGGCGCAGCCCGGTTCCCCTCCGGCCCCGGCCCACAGGCCGGACACCACCGCCCCTTCGGGCACCGATGGGACGGCGCCGGGGCAGGCGCCGGATCCCCAGCGCCAGGAGACCTCTCCCCGGCCGGCGCGGCCGGCCAGCAGGTCCACCCCGGCCCGGGCGCCGATCACCGCCACGTCGGCCCACCGGTGCAGGATGCCCAGGGAGGCCAGCAGCAGTTCCGGACCGATCCCGCAGGGATCGCCGAGGGTCACGGCGAGGCGGGGGCGTCGGGCCATGGAGGCGGGGTTTGACCGGATGGGGTCGGGCTGTGGCATCGGTTCAATCGTAGAGCGGCAGCTCCACGTCCGGCGCCGAGGAATCGTCCTTCTTGCCGCCCCGGTTCCGGCGGATCCTGGGCTCCTCTTCCTGTTTGTAGATGTACTTGATGTTGTGCTTGGGCACCACCACGTTGGGTTCCTTGATCCGGTTGATCTTGAGGCAGTGCTTGTCGTACCACTCGATCACCCCGCGCACCTTCTCGTCGTCCTGGAGCACGATCACCATCGGGGTCTTGGACTGCATCTGCTTGAGGTAGTAGAAGCTTTCGGCGTTGGTCTGCTCCGGCGGAGCGATCTTGCGGCGCGGGCTGCCGGTGCCCTGGGGCGCGCTGGCCGTGTTGGGCGGCGGCCCTCCCGCGGCCATGGCGGCCTCCGCCGGCACCGCCGTTACGGTAGGCGGATCGGCCGTGACCTTGGAGGCCGGGGTTCGCCCGATCTTTTCCTTGATGGCTGTCAGATCCGGGCGGATGAGTTTGCGATTCATGGTGAATCCTGGAGAGGCGGTGGAACGGGGAGGGGACCCCACGGATGGGCGAAGGCCCCGGCCCTTGACCCCGCAGGTAAAAAGTAATGGCAATGTCCCACTTTTTCAGCCCTTCTGCAAGGCTTTCCGGGCTTTGGCGGGGGCGACGGCAGGGGCGGCAAGGGTTCCCGCGGAGGCGCCGGCCTGGAGGGGAATGATCAGGGCGACCCGGGTCCCGGCGCCCGGCGCGCTCTGCACCTGGATGTCCCAGCCCATTTTCTGGACGTACTGGAACACCAGGCTCATGCCCAGGCCGGTGCCCTCCTCGAAGCCGCTGGAGAAGGGGATGAAGATCATGCGCAGGCGCTCCTGGGTCATGCCGCAGCCCACGTCCCGCACGGTGACCGTCACGGCGCCGGGGCGCAGCCGGTACTCCAGGCTGATCCGGGGCTCCGGCACCCCATGCAGCGCCTTTCTGGCGTTGCTCAAGAGGTTGGTGAAGACCTGGTGCACCCAGGCCGGGTCCCCCAGGATCTCAACGTCCGGTGGGGCGCCCTGGAGCAGGGCCAGGCCGGCGTTGCGGGGATCGGTCTCCCAGCTGGCGCCCAGCTCCTCCACGATGTTCCGCAGGCGCATGGGCTGGGGCCGGGCTTCCCGGGGCCGGGTGAAGTCCAGGAAGTCGGTCACCAGGGCGCTCACCCGGTCCGATTCCCGGCCCAGGATGGTGAGCACCCGGTCCAGCATGGCCCGGGGCTGCTCGCCCTGGCGCAGGATCTGCACGCAGCCCAGGATCGAGGCCATGGGGTTGCGCAGTTCGTGGGCCATGGCCGAGGACAGTTCACCCACTCCGGCCAGGCGCTCGCTGGTGCGGGTGCGCTCTTCCAGGGCCTTGAGCTGGGTCAGGTCCTGGAACACGATCAGGTGGCCGGTGACCTGGCCGCCCGGGCCGGTGAGGGGCACCAGGTTGCCGCCCACGATGCGCTTCTCCCCCTCGGGCGTGGCCAGGTCCAGTTCGAACCGGCCCCCCTTCATGCGGCTGCCCAGCTCCGGCAGGTCCCCCAGGCCATGGGCGTCGATGGGCGTCCCGGGCTCCAGGTCCCGGCGCAGGATGTTCTGGGCCGCCGGGTTGGCGGAGGTGATGCGTCCCTCCAGGTCCACGGTCACCAGGCCGGAGAACATGGATTCGAACACCTGGCGGTACAGGGACGTCAGCTCGCCCACCGCCGATTCGGACTTGGTCAGGTCCGAACGGAGGCTTTCCAGGTGCCGGCGGATGCTCACCACCACCAGGGTGGCGGCGAAGATCTGCAGGGTAGCGAAGCCCAGGATGAAGGCCAGGCGGGGCGGATCCGGCACCACCCCGGGACCGGAGCGCCCGAACGCGGCCATCCGGTCGAAGGCGAACAGGAGCACGCTGGCGAGGTGCATGGCCGAGGACAGCACCGCCACCGCCACGATCCCGGTGATGGGCAGGTAGAACGCGGACGCCAGCACCGGGAAGATGTAGATGGTGGCCAGTTGGGCCTGGTCCACGCCGTGGTAGGCGATGACCAGGGTGATCAGGACCGTGTCCAGCACCAGGTTGGAGTGGATCCAGCCGGCGGCGGGGGTGGCGAAGGGGGGCCGGCCCTGGCGGATGGACCGCCAGGCTTCCCACACCCCCTCCCCGAACATGGCCGCCAGGGTCCAGAGGTAGAAGCTCTCCCCGGGCAGCCCGCCCAGGGTTTCCGTGGGCAGGGCCAGGTGCAGGACGATCAGCCCGAAGGACACTCCCAGCCGGAAGGCCAGGGGCAGAAACAGCGCCGTCTCCGCTTCGGCGCTGAGGACGATGTTCTTCGGGAACATGGTGAATAGAGTAGCATTGCCGGGCCCCGGGCTTTCTTGTCATGCTTGAATAATGACCAAGCCCCGCCCGGCCCCGTTCCACACCCCTTCCCTGAAGGCGGTCGGGATGCGCCACACCCCCCAGCGGGAGGCCATCCTGCGGGTGCTCCAGGACGCGGACCGGCCCTTGTCCGTGGAGGAGATCTGGGCCCGCATGGCCCAGCACCGTTCGGGCATTCCCACCGTGTACCGCAACCTGGAGCGCTTCGTCCAGGAAGGGTGGGCCGAAAGCGTCCTGGGCCCGGACCAGGCCATGCGCTTCGTGCGCTGCCGCTCCCCCCGCCACCACCACCACCTGTCCTGCGAACGGTGCGGGCGCATGGTGGAGGTGGAGGGGTGCGGCATCGAGACCAGCCTCCAGGCCATGGAGCGCACCTCGGGCTTCCGCATCACCCGGCACCAGCTGAACATCTTCGGCATCTGCCCGGACTGCCAGACGGCAAAATGAGGAGTTGACCGGAACCGGCCCCATGCTAGACTTGAGGCTTCAAGCGGGTGTAACTCAGTGGTAGAGTGCAACCTTGCCAAGGTTGAAGTCGAGGGTTCAAATCCCTTCACCCGCTCCATCGATCCAAGGGCCTCCAGCGAGACCCTTGCCTTTGTTGATCAAGAAACCTTGGTGGACGAGGACGTGGACCCTTTCGACAGCAACGATGTCTTGTGGGCCATGACCACCCGGTTCCAGGCCGACGCCGACGTGGTGACCTTCCCCGGGGTGCGCTGCCATCCCCTGGACCCTTCCCAGTCGCCCGGAATGAGCCCTTCCATCCGGAGTGCCGGCATCACCTGCAAGGCGATCTTCGACTGCACCGTCCCCTTCGACCTGAAGGCCAAGTTCCAGCGGGCCCGGTTCATGGACGTCGACTACCAAAGGTTCTTCCAGTAGGCGGGCTTTTGGCCGAGACAGGCGCCAAGGCCTACTACAATTCCGATGATCATGTAGAATGGGGATGCCCGGAGCCCCAGGCCCAGCGATGCCACGCGTCGATGAGCCGAACGGCCCCCGAGGCGCCGGCAGGGATTGTCTTTTACATTCGGCGACGTAGCCAAGTGGTAAGGCTGCAGACTGCAAATCTGCCATTCCGCGGTTCGATTCCGCGCGTCGCCTCCAATTAATACAGCACTTACGGCCACCTTCCTTGGTGGCCGTTGCCATCGTTGTGCCACCTTTGTCCCGCGCGGCGGAAATCCTGGCCTGCGGGTGCGTGCCACCTGGGTACCCGGTGGCGCCTGGGATTTGTCCCGGGTGCAAATTGACTATTTTTCGTCCTCTATTCTTACCTCAGGACACTCGCAAAGGCGGCGGTAATGCGATGCCACCAGTGAGGCTGGTTCTGCCTCACACCCAAGCACAGCAGGAAGGCTAGGGCAATCCTGGACAGGCGGTTCGATGTCTGGCGCACCGCATGTTTGCAGCGGGGGCGGGTGATCGCCTCGGCTTTTGGCCGGTTGCCTCGTAGGGTCATTGAGTCCGCGCAACCGCAACCACACGGAACCCAATGACGTCGCACCGTTGGGACGCTACGATGTCGTCACGGGCGGCCGCCCGAATGGTCCGGCCACCGTTCATCCAAGAACCGCCCCGGTCCACCCGCGCTGCCTCTGGGCCAGCATCGCTGGGTCCTTGGGGATCCTGAGATGGGCTGCTGGCGTAATAGTCACGTAAAAATACGTCTTGGCACCATTGCCATACATTCCCCAACATGTCGAAGAGCCCAAAGGCGTTAGGTTGTTTCTGACCCACGGGGTGGGTGTGCCCGTCACTATTGCGCGCATGCCAGGCGATGTCGTCCAGGGAGCCATAGGTCTCATCCGTGCTACCTGCCCGACAGGCATACTCCCACTCCGCCTCCGTTGGCAGGCGGAATGTCACCTCTCCGCCTTTATCGTTCAGCCATTTGATGAAGGCCTGTGCGTCGTTCCAACTGACACAGACCACCGGGCAAGTGTCCACCTGGGCCACGGAGGGGTCGCTCCGGCTGAAATCATCCCTGTACTGCCATTCGAGTTCGGCACTCCAAACCTCATGGTCAAAGCCGGGGTTGCGCCAGTTGACCGTCTCCTTGTGTGTCCAGGAGTCGGGGGGACCCATATACACCTGTGCCCCGAAACCTTGCTCCGCCTGCGTCCGGTAGCCTGTAGCTTCCACGAAGGCCTTGAACTGAGCCACAGTGACTGGGTATTTCTGCACCAGGAAGGGTCGGGTGATGGTCACGGAATGAACGGGACGAACGCCCTGTTTCTCGACCCAGCCGATGCCAGTGGCGTTCGTCCCCATCTGGAAGCTCCCCGGGGGGATCTGCACCATCTCGAAGGTGCAGGGGCCAATCTTCACCTTGGCCTCCCACAGTCCCGATGACCCCCGAGTTGCCCCCTGGACAATCGGTGGATCCTTCGCCTGACCCTGGGTGGGCGGCGGTGCCTGGGCGGCCAAGGATCCAAAGAAATTAAGGCTCAGAAAAAAGCCGACCAGCAGCCGACCCTTCATGGAACACCTCCATATTCCGGTAAGTGGATGGCTACAAATTACTTATCTTTCGGTGGGGCCCATCTCAGCTCTTAAGGGTGCTGTTTAAGCAGATAAGTCGTTCTAACATAATTTCCGAAGGTCACCACGGCAATAGATGATTTTAAAATCATCTATTATCTGGGTATAATTGCAATTTCCAATTAGCCATCAGGTTTTGCCAACCTGGTGCGGATTACCTCCGGCCGTTGGTGGGATTATGCGCCGATCCTCTCGGTGTGGATCTCCATGCCCACCATGTCGGCGACCTGGAACCCCACCGCCTACCCCCGCCACTCCTCAATCGCGATCAATGCTTTGGGTATGATGCAACTGGGCAGGTGGCCTTGGGTATCCACGTCCTGCAGGCATGCGCAGCATGAGCCGAGCGGTTCGAAGTTCTCATAGGCCAGATGCCGCAGAACATCCTCCAGGTCGCCCACCAACGCCGGCACCCTGTCTTCATACCTTGCCCAAGTCGAAGCATCGCACCCTGGGGAATTCATTCTGATGATCCTGGATGGTGCCGGAAGGCACAGGGCAAGGGACCTTGAGATCCCGAAACGCGTGCGCCTGGCGTTCCTCCCGCCATACTCTCCAGAGTTGAACCCGGAGGAGCAGGTCTGGGATGAGTTGAGAGAAAAATCCCTCGCTAATCGTGTCTTTGCCACTCTGGACGCCGCCCTTGATGCAGCCAGGGAAGGGCTTGCAGCGATGGCCAACCTTCCGGAGGCCCTCATGAGGCCTGCTGGAAGGAAGTGGATATCAGATCCCCTTTGATTGAGAAATGGTATGAGAAGGTGAACCGGCACTGACTAAGGGTGTTCCAAGGGAGTCAGGGTGAATTTCCGCGTGGCCACCCGGAACCGGGGGCGGCGCCGCATGATCAGGCGAAAATCTTGACCTGGGGCGGCCCGGCGACCTATTCCCCGGGGGTGAGGTGGCAGATCTGCTTGAAATGCCGGTGCAGGTGGCTCTGATCGGCGAATCCCACCTCGGTCGCCACCCTCCCAGGGGGCATACTGCAGATGAGAAGGGAGCGGGCCCGCTCGATTCGTACCCGGGTCAGAAAGGCGTGGGACGGCATGCCAGTATGCTTCCGGAAAGCATGCGCCAGGTAGGACCCGTTCATCCCGGTCCGGCCCGCCAGTTCGTCCAGGCCAACCGGCTCCTGGTAATGCTCCCGCAGGAAAGCCATTGCCTTTCGCACCGCCGTGCTGGCGTTCGTGGCCCGGGGTGGAGTGAATCCATGATCCGCATGGGCCAGCATTGTCCGCAAGCAGATGGCCAGCCGGCTTTGCTGCTCCAGGGCCGACGCCCCAGTCCGGACCGCAGCGAGGAGTTGCACCATAGCCCGAAACTCAGGCGAATCCTTGGCTTTGGGCCCCGTCGACAAGTGGACCGGGCCCCGGACATGGTGCTCCTCGACCGTGCGATTGCTCTTGCAGATCCGGTCGTCATTCCTGGACTAATGAGGAGCCGGCAGCCATGGAGATCGATTGTGGTGGCTTCTACCCTTGCGGCACGAACCAGCTTGCCAACCAGCACAGCATCGGTAGCCAAGCCAGCGGTATCAATAGCCACCAATCGCGGACCAACGGATTCCTCTTGGCAATCCGGTGTTCGCGAAGCGCTTCCCGGGTCCCAACGGCTCCCACCAGCAGGAGTACGGGCGCAAGCCAAACCATCAACATGGTTCACCTCCCGGGCGTCTTCTACATGGGGAAAGGACCCATCCAAACGTTGTTTCGCTTTCCGTCAAGGAAGCGTTAAATGTATATTCCTAATGTTAAAGTTTCGTTAATGCCCACCAGGATTCCTGGGAGGTACTTGATGGTCCTTCGCGCGCTGTTGATGGCGGCCGGCGGCGCGAAGGGCTGAGCTGGCCGCTCCGTCTCCCGCTTACCGCGCAAAGGGTTCCTTTCGACCCGGGAACGTTCTCCCTTCCGGAAACCAGCAGCGAGGCAGGCGGGCTCCTGGCACCAGGGGCGTGGCTGCCGCCGACGGCCGCGGTGAGCCACAGACCCTCAGCGCGGGCTGGATGCCGAGTTCGGGTCTCGCCCCGCTGTGGATTGGCCTCGAAGGACCCGAGCCGCGGCTGGTGCCACTGATCAGCCAGCAACCGGGGCGTAGCCATCACCGCTGGATCGGCCCTGCACTGGCTAGCGCCGACCTTGGCGGCGCAGGGCAGCGGAATACTTGCGGTCGTAGTCCCGCATGTGCGGTATGAGCCAGTCCCTGAGGAAGCCGGGGAACATCATGGCGCTCATGGAGCCCTTGGCGAACTGGCGGAGCAGGTTCTGGGCCTGGGCGAGCAGGGCCGTATGCTCGGCGGCGTGGGCCTCCAGGTCCGGGAAGTGCGCCTCCTTCATGGCGTCCTCTTCGTGGGTGAAGTGGAGGCGCGTCTCCTGCACCAGGTTTTCCATGAGCGTCACGGCCTTGGGGCGGTCGTGCCCCTCCAGCAGGGCCTCGTGGATCTGGGACATCATCGTGGTGAGATGTTGGTGCTCCTTGTCGAACACGCCCACCCCGACCGAATGATCATGCTCTGACCAGGTGAAGAAGGGCGGTTTTGGCTCGGGTTTGGGTTTGGAAGACCACATGCCAGCACGATGCCATGGAGACGGGGGAGGAGGCGAGGAGAAATAGCACCCGCCCTGGGTGAATTTTGTATTAGAAATAAATAAAAGATTAACACCAGTGAGGTCTGGAGATCCGCACCAGCACCGCGCTCTGCACCTTGGGCATGAGATCGATTCTCGCCCTCCTGGGTACCTATCTGCCTCAGGCGGTCCACCCCCCACGGGCGACCCCCCAGGCGCGCTGCGGTGGAGGGGCGGATGGGGGGGAAGCGCCGAGGAGCCGGCGTTCAAGCGCCCGGGTCCCCGTGTTCGGATTCGTCCCCGGATGGCTGAACCGGACCGAGGGCAATGCCCGCTTCCTTGGCCTTGCGCCTGAGCTTGTTGGCCAGATCCTTGATATCCACCCGGATGTACGAACCGCTCTTGGGTGTGACCAGGGCCACTGCCACCGCCCCTGCGGCCGCACCCAGCAAAAAGAACAGGAGGTTCGTTGCCAGTGACCCATTCTCGTCGCTCATCAGAAACTCCTTCGGCGCGGCAACCTTCAGGTTCCGCGAGTCAAGTAATGGTCCATTGCCACGGCTGTCAATGGGGAGATCGGCGATGAGATCCGGTGGCCGGCCCAGGATACTGGTCATCCCGTTCCATCGAGGATCAAGCCACCCCTTCGGAGGCATCCACCAGGCCAAGGTCCATTTCCATCTGCCCGTCCGGCCCGACCTGGGTCATGGGCACGAACCGGGCGTTCCAGCGGACTTCCTCGGCGGTGTAGGACGTCCGCTGGTAGATGGTCTGGGCGAAGGTGTCGTCGAAGGCCTTGATCAGCACGATGACCTCCGCCCTGGCCGCGCGCAGGTCCGCCTCGGTCCGGCCGGACAGCGGGCTCGCCTCGTCGATGGGGTGCACCACGGTCCAGCTGGTGGGGAAGAGGCTGATCCTGGTCCGCTCCAGCTGGAGCGTCACGAACTGGCGGGACTGGGTCTCGGCGTCGTGGAAGGTGAGCACCACGGTCGCTTCCACTTCGATGAGCTGATTGCTGCGCAGGTTCACGAACCGGAACATCAGGGCGGTGATGCCCCGGTAGGGGGCCACCAGTGCCTGCCGGCTGAAGCGGATCTGGGCCCGGGCCCGGGAAAAGCGGCCATAGAGGAGCCCGGTGGCCAGGGCCAGGCTGAGCAACCCCAGCAGGGACTCGATGGCCGCCACCGCGCTCACCAGGTGGCCCCTGGGGCTGAGCGCGCCGTAGCCGACCGTGGTGAGGGTCTGGGCGCTGAAGAAGAAGGCGTCCAGCATGCGGTCGGCGAGGCCGTTGCCCCCGGGCCGGATGAAGTTCTCCATGCCCAGTCCCAGGTAGATGGCTGCGAAGAGCGCGTTGGTGAGCAGGTAGCCGGCGAACACGACCCCCAGGAACCGGAAGCCGCCCATGGTGATGAGCTGGTGGTAGAACTCGTAGGTGCGCAAGCGCGGAATGCCCACGCGGTGGACGTTGAAGGTTCCGTCCTTGTTCACCCCCCGTCCCGGGCTGGGCTTGATCCCCAGACCCAGGTCGTCGGAAAGGGTGGTCCTGGCGAGATTAAAGGGTGAAGGCATCGGGATCCACCATCCAATGGGGAACAGGAACGGCTGGCGAGGAATCCTTCTAGCACGCCTGGCCGGCTGATCCAAGCCAGATCCCGACGGCTTCCGATCAAGGTCTCCGGGCGAACGATCCACCGTGGAAACCACCGCCCCGCATCACCGAGCCGAACCGGGACCCGCCCCGCATCACGGAGCCGGATGGGGACCCGCCCCGCGCCATGGGACCGGATGGGGACCCGCCCCGCATCATGGAACCGGATGGGGACCCGCCCCGCACCATGGAACCGGACCGGTACCCGCCCTGGAAGGTGCCTGCGCGGCCGCGGTTCACCCCGACCCAGCGCCCACCGTTCCAATAGGCCCGTCCCCCTGAGCCCCAGTACCTGTAGCGCCCCTGGTATCCGTACCAGCGGCCCAGCCCGTGCCCGTACCAGCCGTACCAGCCCGGGCCGAGCACCCCGAAGAAGGGTGCAGGGCCCAGGCCCCACAGCCAGGGCGCCACCAGCCAGCACCAGCCGAAATCGGGGTAATAGACGAACATGCTCGGCGTGGAGCCGTCCGGGGGCGCGTAGGTGTAGACACTGCTGTAGGGCATCCACACCCAGCCGTACTCCGAGGTGTAGACCCATTGCCCAGTGCTGGCCGGCGCCTGGGCGGGGGGCGGTTCAGACGGTTCGGGGGGCTGGATGTCCTGGGTGCTGGCCTGCAACAGAACCGGCTCGTCCCCGGCGGCCGCCGGCAGGGTGCCCAGGACGGCGACCAAAGACAGGAGAATGAGGCATTTCATGGCCCACCTCCGGGAAGGATTGGACCCCGGCCGGACCCGAAGGTTTACCGCCATCCTGGGTAGCCAACGCCGGGTTCGTATGAAAAAAAAGTCATGTAACTTGAGTGTCGGCTTTTTTTCAAGGAGCCAGTTGACCTATCCTGGGGTCAAGGAGCAACCCTATGAGTACCCAGGTGAACCCAGAGGAATTCCAGGATGCCCCTCATCACGGCATGCCTCCACCCCCTCCTGCTGCGCCCCCGCCCACCGTCTGGAAGCCCGGAGACCCGGAGCGCCGGGCCTACCCGGAGAATCGCAAAGAGCACTCCGACCGGGTCCATGCGCTGTTCCGGAAGTTCCCCAAGTTCAGGTTCTAGAATGGACTATGGCTGGACGTCATCCAGGAGGTCCGCGGCCTTGAAGAAAATCAGGCCCGACTCGGGGTACTTCCGGATCATGGCGATGATTCGGTCTGAATGTTCCTGGGAACCTCTCGGAGGCCTGGGGGAGACGTGAGGTTCGAGCCTGGGGGCAGCGGGCGATGGGGACGGCTGACCAAAGGCAGGGGAAGGCAGATCTTCAAGATTCGTCGGGGCGTTCATAACCATGTTCCATGCCCTGAGTATACTCCCGTTGGGCGCGCTCCCCTTGACCGCACCCCTGGGAAACCACCTGCTTGCCGTCTATGGACGACTCTGTTGAAGCACTTGCATGATCGATCCATGGAACATCGCACCCCTGCCTTGGTGATCCGATGGTCCAGCATTCCCGATCGCGTCCTTTGCTGCCCATGGGGGAGGAGCGGGAGTTCACGCTCCAGGCCGACTACTTCGACGGCCAGATCGACCTGAAGGCCTTCCTTGCGACCCACCCGAACCACCCGGTCCTGGGCACCAACCCTCTGGTGCTGGAACCCTGGGAGGGAAGCTTCGTGTTCCTCTCCCGATTCGGGGGCGTTGTGTTCTGGAACTGCCCCGAGGGGCTGATCCGCGAGATCCACGATGAACTCAGGACCCTGCCGGCCTTGACCCAGTTGGAGGAACAGGCGCGGGATTTCCTGAAAGTCAAGGTCGGGGTCGCCGAGGACTATGTGGGGTTCAGCGAAGTCCACCTCCAGGCACTCACCCTGGACAAGCTGAGCATCGTATGCCTGACCCTGGCCCAGAGCGTTGCGCTGGATCATTTCGAAGGTGCGGTCAGCAAGGCCATGGCCCGGTTCCAGCCCGTGGTCCGGACCCTGAGCCAGGGCGGCAAGCTGGTGCTGCCGCATCGCGCAGTCTTGAGGATCGTGGGTTTCGCCATGGAAGTGCGGGCCGCCGTCCTGGACAACCTGACCCTGTTCGACGACCCGCCGGAAACCTGGGAGAGCGAGTCCCTGGCGCACCTGGACAGCGCCCTGTACGCCCAGTTCGACCTGGAAGAGCGGGTCGCGGCCATCCGGGAGAAGCTTGCCTACCTCCAGGATGCCGGCGCCACCTGCCTCGGCCTGCTGGACACACGCAAGGGCCGGCGCCTGGAGTGGATCGTCATCCTGCTCATCTTCATCGAAATCCTGCTGTTCATCGGACAGGAGTTCATCGCCAAGTCGGGCCGGTGATGCGGCCGCATCACTCCTTCAGGGAGCCGGCGACGATGCGGAAGAAGATCTGGGCGTGGCTGGCGCCCTCCAGCCTGGCGGCTTCGATGAGCGATTCGGGAATGCTCCTGAGACTCGCCGAGAACAGGACCCTGGCGACCCCGGCCTGGAGCCGGACCACCCCCGCCATGAGCGCCTAGTTGTTCTGGGATTTTTCGAACAGCCACGCCCGGGGTTCGAAGGACGGGCTGATCCTGCTGGTTCGATCGGCCCACCCGCTCGGGCCAACCGGAAGGTCCGGGGCCCCGGGGGCCCGTGGTTGGAACAGGCCGATTTTTTGCTTGGACCCAGACTCAAATTCACTATCGCCAATGAGAATCTGTATCATGTGATTCGAGGCGGGATCCATGGATATCGCCCAGAATCAAGCCACTTGCCCAACGCTCCAGACCCTGCCGCCCGTTGCCCCGGCCAGTGCGGCCGAATCGGACGACCTGTGGTACAAGGACGCCATCATCTACGAACTGCATATCAAGGCTTTCTTTGACAGCAACGGGGACGGCGTAGGCGATTTCCCCGGGCTGGTCTCCAAGCTGGGCTACCTGCAGGAACTTGGCGTGAACACGCTGTGGCTGCTGCCGTTCTACCCGTCGCCCATGCGCGACGACGGCTACGACATCGCCGACTACCAAGGCGTCCATCCGGCCTTCGGCACCATGGCGGACTTCCGCCAGCTGGTGGACGAGGCCCATCGCCTGGGGATGCGGGTGGTCACCGAGCTGGTGATCAACCACACCTCGGACCAGCATCCCTGGTTCCAGGCCGCGCGCCGTTCGCCCCCCGGGTCGGCCAAGCGGGACTACTACGTTTGGCACGGGGACGATGCCAAGTATGCCGGCACCCGGATCATCTTCACCGACACGGAGACATCCAACTGGACCTGGGACGGGCAGGCCCAGGCCTACTACTGGCACCGCTTCTTCTCGCACCAGCCGGACCTGAACTACGCCAATCCGCACGTGTTCAAGGCGGTGATGCGGGTGATGTGCTTCTGGTTCGATGCCGGGGTGGACGGCATGCGCCTGGACGCGGTCCCCTACCTGTGCGAGCGCGAAGGCACCAGCAACGAGAACCTGCCGGAGACCCACGCCATCATCAAGCGCATGCGGGCCGAACTCGACCGGCGCTATTCCGGGCGCATGTTCCTGGCCGAGGCGAACCAGTGGCCGGAGGATGTGCGCGACTATTTCGGCGATGGCGACGAATGCCACATGGCCTACCACTTCCCGCTGATGCCGCGCATCTACATGGCGATCGCCCAGGAGGACCGCCACCCGATCGTGGAGATCATGGAGCAGACCCCGGACCTTCCGGACACCTGCCAGTGGGCCTTGTTCCTGCGCAACCACGACGAACTGACCCTGGAGATGGTCACCGACCGGGAGCGGGACTACCTCTACCAGACCTACGCCAGGAACCCGCAGATGCGCCTCAACCTCGGCATCCGCCGCCGCCTGGCGCCCCTGCTGGACAACGACCGCCACCGCATCGAGCTGATGAACCTGCTCCTGATGACCCTGCCGGGGTCGCCCATCATCTACTATGGAGACGAGATCGGGATGGGCGACAACATCCTGCTCGGCGACCGGGACGGGGTCCGCACGCCGATGCAGTGGAGCGGGGGACCGAACGGCGGGTTCTCCGGCGCCAGTCCCGGGAGCCTGTTCCTGCCGCCCATCTCCGACCCGGTCTACGGCTGCGGCGCGGTCAACGTCGAGTCCCAGCGCGGCAACCCGTCCTCGCTGTTCAACTGGATGCGGCGCCTGATCGAGATGCGCAAGGCCCACCGGGCCTTCGGACGCGGCACGCTCGGCTTCCTGCGCCCGGGCAACCGCAAGGTCCTGGCCTATGTGCGCGAATACCAGGACGAGACGATCCTGTGCGTGGCCAACTTGTCCCGGGCGCCCCAGGCGGTCGAACTGGACCTGTCCAGCTTCAAGGGCCGGGTGCCGGTGGAGCTGATGGGCCGCAGCCTGTTCCCGCCCATCGGCGCGCTGCCCTACCTGCTCACCCTCAGCGGCCACGGCTTCTATGCCTTCCGCCTGGCGTCCGACCTGGAGCCGCCCTCCTGGCACGAGCAGCCTCCGGCGGTGCCTGACCTGCCGGTGCTGGTGCTGATGGAGGAAGGCTGGCATGCCTTCGGCGGCCCCGACGAGCCTTCCGCGGATGTGAAGCTCCTGATGTGGCACCGGGCCAGGCAACGGCTGGAGCGGCAGGTCGTTCCCCGCTTCTTCCGAGCCCAGCCGTGGTTCCTGGACCGGGATGCGGTGGTGGAGAAATACCGGTTCGCGGACCTGCGGGCGTGGTCGGTGGACTCCGGAACCTGGCTGCTGGCCACCGTGGATGTCCTCCTCGCCGGCGGGGCCGTGCACCGCTACATCGAGCCCCTGGCGCTGGCCTGGGAGGGGCAGGAGGAGGGCAGCCTGGATCCGCTGCTCCCGGCGACCCTCGCCAAGGTCCGGCTGCGGGCGCGCATGGGGATCGTGTACGACGCCTCCTGGGACGACCGTTTCCTGCGCGCCGTGCTGGCCGGGATCGACCGGGGCGAGACCCTGGCCTTCGGCAGCGGCCGGCTGGAATTCAGGACGACCGGGGCCTACCCGGGCCTGGCCGCCCCGGAGGGCCGGGCCACCATCCACCGCGCCGTGTCGGTGCATGGCCAGCTGCGGGTGAATTTCGACGACCGGCTCTGGCTGAAGGGCTACCGCTGGCTGCTCGAGGGCACCCACCCGGAGCTGGAGATCTCGCGGTTCCTCACCGAGACAGCCAGATTCCCCGGCGCCCCGCAGCTGGCGGGCACCGTGGAATTCGTGGACCCGGCCGGCCGGCGCTCGACCCTGGCGATCCTGGAACGCTACATGGACAACCAGGGTGACGGCTGGGCCTACACCCAGCACTACCTGTCCCAGTTCCTCGACTCCCTGCGCGCCACCCCGGAGCCGCCGGACGCGTCCCACACGGTCTACACCGAGTTGATGGCCACGCTCGGCCAGCGCACCGCGGAATTCCACCGGGCGCTGGCCCTGCCGGACGAGGCCGGGGCCTTCGGCAGCGAACGCCTGAGCGCCGGCGACCTGGCGGACTGGGTGGACAAAGTGCGCCACGACGCGGACCGGATGTTCCAGCGGCTGGAACAGGAACTGCCCCGGCTGACCGATCCGGCGCAGATCATCGGCAGCAGCCTGGTCTCGGTCCGGCAAAAGCTGTCCTGGCGCATCCTGCGTCCGGCGCGGACGCGCCTGGAGGCCATGAAGACGCGCTACCACGGTGATTACCATCTCGGCCACGTGTGGCTGACCAGGAATGATTTCCTGATCGCCAACTACGGCGGCGAACTGGGCCTGCCCTGGCCCGAGCGCCGGCGCAAGCACACGCCGCTCCGGGACGTGGCGAGCATGCTGTGGTCCCTGAGCGAAGCCGGCGCGGCAGCGATGGAGGGCAGGTCCGGCGACTCGGCGGAGGCGCGCGCGCCGCTCCTGCGCCACCTGGACGAGTGGGAGCGCCTGGCCCGCCGGGCTTTCCTGCGCAGCTACCGCAAGGCCATGAGCGGACACCCTTCGTGTCCAGCCTCCGCGGCGGAGACCGAGGCGCTGTTGATCCTGTCCCTGGCGGAGCTGGCGGTGTCCAGGATCGACGGCGCCCTCTCCCGGCATTCCAGCACGGCCGGCAGCGCCATGTGGCGGCTGGTCCAGCTGGCCGAGCGGGGCAGGTAAGGTCACCATGGCGGTCCGGCGGCACCTCATGCCCTTCGGGGCGCAGGTCACGGCGGAGGGCGTGCGCTTCCGCCTGTGGGCGCCAGGCTGCGGGCAGGCGGGGCTGTGCCTGGGACAGGCCGCGGACGGGCCGGCGCTGCCCATGGCCCCGTGCGGGGACGGCTGGTTCTCCCTCGCCATCCCCGGCGCCCGCGCCGGCACGCGCTACCGCTTCCAGGTGGGCGGCGGCCTGCGGGTCCCGGACCCCGCTTCCCGGTGCAACCCGGACGACGTCCACGGCGCCAGCGAAGTGGTGGACCCGGGGGCCTTCCCCTGGCAGGACGGCGCCTGGCCGGGGCGTCCGTGGACCGAAGCGGTGCTCTACGAGCTGCACGTGGGGACCTTCTCGCCGGAGGGCAGCTTCCAGGGGGTGGCGCGGCGCCTGGACTACCTGGCGGACCTGGGCGTGACCGGGATCGAGCTCATGCCGGTGGCGGACTTCCGGGGCGCGCGCGGCTGGGGCTATGACGGGGTGCTGCCGTTCGCGCCCGACAGCCGCTACGGACGCCCCGAGGACCTGAAGGGCCTGGTCGAGGCCGCCCATGCGCACGGGCTGATGGTCCTGCTGGACGTGGTCTACAACCACTTCGGCCCGGAGGGGGACTACCTCCACGCCTATGCCGGACCGTTCTTCAGCGGTCGCCACCAGACACCCTGGGGAGCGGCGATCAATTTCGACGGCCCGGACAGCGGGACGGTGCGCGAGTTCTTCATCCACAACGCGCTCTACTGGCTCGAGGAATACCACCTGGACGGGCTGCGCCTGGATGCGGTGCACGCCATCATCGACCGCTCCGGGCGGCCCTTCCTGGAAGAGCTCGCGGAGCGGGTGCGCGCCGGGCTGGAACCCGGCCGCCAGGTGCACCTGGTCCTGGAAAACGACGGCAACGAAGCGCACCTCCTGGGGCCGGGGCGGTACACCGCCCAGTGGAACGACGACTTCCACCATGCGCTCCATGTCCTCTGCACGGGGGAGGCCGACGGCTACTACGCCGACTATTCGGACCAGCCCATCCGCCACCTGGGGCGTTGCCTGGCCGAGGGATTCGCCTACCAGGGCGAGGCTTCGCCCTTCCGGGGCCGGCGTCCCCGCGGCGAGCCCAGCGCCCGCCTCCCGGCGCAGGCCTTCGTGGCCTTTCTCCAGTGCCATGACCAGGTGGGCAACCGGGCCTTCGGCGAGCGCATCACCGACCTGGCGCCGGCCCGGGCGGCGCTTGCCGCGGCGGCGCTCTACCTCCTGGCGCCCTCCATCCCCATGCTGTTCATGGGCGAGGAGTTCGCCGCCCCGAACCCGTTCCTGTACTTCTGCGATTTCCCGGGCGACCTGGGCCGGGCCGTGACCCAGGGCCGGCGGCGCGAGTTCGCCGCCTTCGCGCGCTTCGCCGATCCCGAAAGCCAGGCGGCCATTCCCGACCCGAACCTGGAGTCGTCCTTCCTGCGCTCCAGGCTGGATTGGAGCTGCCTGGACCAGCCGGCGCAGGCAGCCCGGCTGGCCTACTACCGGAACCTCCTGCGGCTCCGCCGGGACGTCCTCGTTCCCCGCCTGGGCGGCGGCGGGAGCGGCGGCACCTTCGAAACGTTCGCCACTGCGGGCCTGCGCGCCCAGTGGCGGCTGGGCGACGGCACCAGGCTGGTGCTGCTGGCCAACCTCTCCGCCACCAGCGTCCAGGTGGACGCGCCGGAAGGGGACGTCCTGTTCGCCACCTGCGCCGAGGCGGCCAGGGGCCGGCTCGGGCCGTGGGCGGTGGCCTGGACCTTGGCCGCCGGCGGAGACGCGCCATGACCGCCATGCCCGACCAGCTCCTGTCCCGTCCCCTCGGCCAGCTCTGCGAACGCTGCGGGGTGCTCGTCGAGTACCAGGACATCTGGGGCCGGACCCACCGCACTTCCGAGGCGGCCGGGCAAGCCGTTCTCCTGGCCATGGGGGTCTCCGCCCGGACCGGCCAGGAAGCTGCCGAGGCCCTGGCCCGGCTCGAACGACGGGAGACGGAGCGGCCCCTGCGGCCGGTGCAGGTAGTGCGTGAGCCGGCCCGGCCGCACCGGGTCGAGATCACCCTGCCGGCGGCCGAGGACGGCCGGACGTTCTGCTGGCGCCTGCGCCGGGAATCCGGAGCCGAGGACCAGGGCCAGTTCACCCCTGCCGCCCTGGCGGAGGCCGGCCGCGGCCGGAGCGAAGGCCAGGAGTATGTGCGCAGGCTGCTGGCGCTCGACCTGGCGGTGGAGCCCGGCTACCACCGGTTCTCCGTCGAGCCCCTGGACGGCCAGGGCCGGACCGGCGAGATGAGCTTCATCGTCGCGCCCGAGACCTGCTACGCGCCGCCGGCGCTCCAGGGGGAGGGCCGCATCTGGGGCTTCGCGGCCCAGCTCTACAGCATCCGCTCGGAACGCAACTGGGGCATCGGCGATTTCGGCGACCTGCGCAGGATGCTGGAATTCTGCGCCGTGAACGGCGCCGGCACGGTGATGCTCAACCCCCTGCACGCGCTGTTCCCGGACGCGCCGGACCACACGTGCCCCTACAGTCCCTCCAACCGCGCCTTCTTCAACACCCTGTACCTGGATGTGGAAGCCATCGCCGAATTCGCCGAGTGCGCCGAGGTGAAGGCGCTGGTGGAAGCCCCCGCCTTCCAGGCGCGCCTGCGCGCGCTGCGCGCCGCCCCGCACGTGGACTACCGGGGCGTGGCGGAGGCCAAGCGGGCGGCCCTGGAGGCCCTGTACCGGCATTTCCGCAGCCAGCACCTGGCCCCGGGCACCGACCGGGCCCGCACCTTCCTGGCCTACCGTTCCGCCCGCGGCCCGGGCCTCCGCTGGCAGGCGGCCTACGACGCGCTGCAGGAGCATTTCCGGCGCCAGGATGAACGGGCCTGGGGCTGGCCGGCCTGGCCGGAACCCTATCGCGACCCCCGTTCGCCCGAAGTATCGGCCTTCGTGGCGGCCCACCTGGAAAGGGTGGAATACTTTGAATACCTCCAATGGCAGGCGGCCGAGCAGTTGGCCGCCGCCGGGATGGATTCCTGGGACCTGGGCCTCGGCGTCGGGGTCATCCTGGACCTGGCCATCGGGGTAGCGAAGGGCGGCGCGGCTACCTGGACCGGCCGGGACCTGTACGCGCTGGACGCGGAGGTGGGAGCGCCGCCGGACGAGGTCAACCGTTTGGGCCAGAACTGGGGGTTGCCGCCCTGGATCCCGGGCCGGCTGGTGGAAGCGGCTTACGAACCATATATCGAATGTTTGCGCGCCAACATGGCCATCGCCGGGGCCCTGCGCATGGACCATGTGATGGGGCTGTGCCGCCTGTTCTGGGTGCCGTCCGGGTTGCCCGTCGCCGAGGGCGTCTACGTGTCCTACCCCTTCAGCGACCTGCTGGGCATCCTGGCCCTGGAAAGCCATCGCAACCACTGCCTGGTGATCGGCGAGGACCTGGGCACGGTGCCGGACGACGTGCGCCGGGCCCTGGAGGCGGCGGGGGTGCTCTCGACCCGGCTGCTGTACTTCGAACGGCGCGAGGATGGCCGGCTGAGGCCGCCTGAAGCCTACCCGGCGCAGGCGGTGGTGGCGGTGACCACCCACGACTTGCCCACCCTGGCCGGCTTCTGGCAGGGGCTCGACATCGACCTGCGGACCGGCCTCCACCTGTATCCGGACGACCAGGTGCGCGACCAGCAGATCGTGGGGCGCGCGGAAGACCGGGCACAGCTGCTGCTGGCCCTGGGCGGCCAGGACCTGGTGCCGTCCGGCGGCGGCCTGCACCAGGTGGACCTCCCGGCGGTCACCCCGGAGTTCGCGGCGGCGGTCTACACCTACCTGGCGCGCGCCCCGTCGAAGGTCCTGCTGGTGCAACTGGAGGACGGCTTCGGAGGGGTGGAGCAGCCGAACCTGCCGGGGACCGTGGAGCCGGCCTACCCCAGCTGGCGGCTGAAGCAGCCCCTGAACCTGGAAGCGTGGCCCACCAGCGCCCACCTGCAGGGCATCCTGGCCGCCCTGCGCGAGGAACGGCCGGTGCTCCCGGCGCCCGGTCCCGGCGGCGGGGCCGCGCCGGGGCTGCGGTCGTGGATTCCGCGGGCCACCTACCGGCTCCAGCTGCACCGGGGCTTCAACCTCCGCCAGGCGACGGCGGTGGTGGACTACCTGGACGACCTGGGGGTCAGCCACTGCTACCTGTCCCCCCTGCTCAAGGCGCGGCCCGGTTCCAGCCACGGCTACGACATCACCGACCACAGCACCCTCAATCCCGAGATCGCCGGTCCGGAGGATGCCGAGCGGTTCGCCGCCGCGTTGGAAGCCCGCGGCATGGGCCAGATCATGGACGTGGTCCCCAACCACATGGGCATCATGGGCGCCGACAACCGCTGGTGGCTGGACGTCCTGGAGAACGGCCAGGCCTCGCGGTTCGCCGCCTACTTCGACATCGACTGGCACCCCATCGCCGAGGGCCTGGAAGGCCGGGTGCTGCTGCCGGTGCTGGGCGACCACTACGGCGCCGTCCTGGACAACGGGGACCTCAAGGTGGCGCTGGACCCGGAGCAGGGCTCGTTCAGCATCGCCTATTTCGAGCACCGGTTCCCGGTGGACCCCCGGGAGTATCCGCGCATCCTCGGTCCGGGCCTGGCCCGCCTGGAGTCACGGCTGGGGGCGGAGGACGCGGTGTTCCTGGAATTCCAGTCCCTGATCACCGCCTTCGGCCACCTGCCGGCGCGCGCCAGCGCGGCGCCGGAGGCGGTGGCGGAGCGCAGCCGCGACAAGGAAGTGCACAAGCGCCACCTGGCCGTCCTCCTGGGCGCCAGCGCCGACCTCGCCCAGCACGTCGGCGAACTCCTGGCGGACTTCAACGGGGCCCTGCCGGGCGCGGCGAGCGCCGACCGGATGCACGACCTGCTGGAAGCCCAGGCCTATCGCCTGTCCTACTGGCGGGTGGCGGCGGACGAGATCAACTACCGCCGCTTCTTCGACATCAACAACCTGGCGGCGCTGCGCATGGAGGATCCGGAGGTGTTCGAGACCACCCACCAGCTGGTGCGCGACCTGCTCGCGCGGGGCTGGGTGAACGGGCTGCGCGTGGACCATCCGGACGGCCTCTACAACCCCAGGGAGTATTTCGAGCGCCTCCAGGCCATGGCGGCCGCGGTGGCGGGCCGGCCGGCCCCGGGCGACCCCAGGCCGCTGTACCTGGTGATCGAAAAGATCCTCAGCCCCCATGAGCATCTCCCGGCCTCGTGGCCGGTCCACGGCACCACCGGCTATGATTTCGCCGCGTCCTGCGGCGGCCTGTTCATCGACCGTGCCGCGGAAGGCCGCTTCACCCAGATCCATCACGCCTTCGTCCGGCTGCCGCGGAACCTGGAGGACCTGGCGCGGGAGAACAAGCGCCTGATCATGAAGACCATGCTTGCGGGCGAACTGCAGGTACTGGCGACCACGCTGGCCCGGCTGGCCAAGCGGGACCGCCGCACCAGCGACTTCACCTTCAACAGCCTGCGCGGCGCGCTCGCCGAGATCCTGGCCAGCTTCCCCGTCTACCGTACCTACGTGACCTGCGGGGAAGCCTCGAAGGAGGACGTCAACTACGTGGACTGGGCGGTCGGGGTGGCGAAGAAGCGCAGCGTGGCGATCGATCCGGGCGTGTTCGATTTCACCCGCGAGGCGCTGCTGGGAACCCTGGGCCAGGGCAAGAGCGAGCCGTACCGGGACGCGGTGACCGCGTTCGCCATGAAGTTCCAGCAGTACAGCGCACCGGTCATGGCCAAGGCGATGGAAGACACCACCTTCTATCAGTACAGCCGGCTGGTGGCGTTGAACGAGGTCGGCAGCGACCCCGGCCGCTTCGGCGTCCCGGTCGCCGCGTTCCACCAGGAGAACCAGGACCGCGCCCGCCGCTGGCCCCACGCCATGCTGGCCGGCTCGACCCATGACAGCAAGCGTTCGGAGGATGTGCGGGCGCGCATCAGCGTGCTGTCCGAGATGCCGGACGAATGGCACGAGGCGGTCTCCCATTGGCGCAAGCTCGCCCGCGCCTGCCTGGCCAGCCGGGACAGGCCCTCCGCCCCCAGCCGCGAGGACGAGTACCTGCTGTACCAGACCCTGGTGGGCATCTGGCCCTTCGAGGCGCCGGATCCGGAGGGGCTGGCCGGGCTGGCCCAGCGGGTCGAAGACTACATGCTCAAGGCGGTGCGCGAGGCGAAGGTGCACAGCTCATGGCTCAAGCCCGATCCGGAGTACGAGGCGGGGACCTGCGAATTCGTGCGGGCGCTGCTGGGGCCCGGTCCCGGCAACCCGTTCCTGGGCGCCTTCCCGGCCTTCCAGGCGCGGATCGCGCGCCTGGGGGCCTTGAACAGCCTGGCCCAGCAGCTGCTCAGGCTCACCTCGCCGGGGGTGCCGGACCTCTACCAGGGCAGCGAACTGTGGGACTTGAGCCTGGTGGACCCGGACAACCGCAGGCCGGTGGATTTCGAGGCGCGGCGGGCGGCCCTGGCGGCGGTCAGGGCGGCGCACGATGCCCAGGGCGCCGCCGGCTGCGCCCGGGAGCTGATCGGCCGCTTCCAGGATGGGCAGATCAAGCTGTACCTCATCTGGAAGGCCCTCGCCTTCCGGCGGGGGCACGAGGCGCTCTTCCGGGACGGCGAGTACCTGCCGCTGAAGGCCCACGGGCAGCGCACGGAGCACCTGGTCGCCTTCGCCCGCCGGTTCCGCCGCGAACTCCTCGTGGTCGTGGTGCCCCGCCTGTTCCACGGACTCATGGGCGGGGACGACGGCCTCCCGGTCGGCAAGCCGGCCTGGGGCGAAACCTGGCTTGAACTGCCGCCCGAGCGCGGCCGTAAGCCGTTCACCAACATCCTGACCGGCGAGACCGTCGCCACCCAGGACCGGGACGAGGGCGGCGGCCTGGAACTGGCGGACCTGTTCCGCACGTTCCCGTTCGCTCTGCTCCATGAGGACCGGGCCCAGTAGGGGCGGCCAGACCTGATTGGCTGCCCACTCCCGATCAGGCCTGGCGCTGGAGCAGGACCACCGAATGGGGTGCCACCTTCAGCCGCGAGCGGGCCGGGTAGGCAAGGGCGCCGTCCAGCCACCCGCGGGCGGTGTCCAGGACGGGGAGCCATTCCCGGCCCCAGAATTTCGCCGGGAAGATGAAATCGAGAGATTCATAATGCGCATTGAAAATCACGTAGAAGCTGGCATCGGTGACCGGTTCGCCCCGCGCGTTGGGGTTCGGGATGGTGTCGCCGTTGATGAAGATGCCCAGGCTCTTGGCGAAGTGGACACCCCACTGCTGGTCCTTCATCTGCTGGCCCGTGTGCAGGAACCAGGCGATGTCCTTGCACTCGGCGCCGTGGATGGCGCGGCCCCGGAACCAGCCGCGGCGCCGGAAGGCAGGGTGGGCCTGGCGGAAGGCGACCAGCCGCTGGGTGAAGGCGAGCAGCTGCTGGTCCGGGTTTTCCCAGTCCAGCCAGGAGATCTCGTTGTCCTGGCAGTAGGCGTTGTTGTTGCCCTGCTGGGTGCGCCCCAGCTCGTCGCCTCCGGTCAGCATGGGAATGCCCTGGGAGAGCAGGAGCGTCACCAGGAAATTGCGCTGCTGCCGGGAGCGCAGGGAGAGCACGAACGGATCGTCCGTGGGACCTTCGGCCCCGCAGTTCCAGGAGCGGTTGTCGTCCGAGCCGTCGCGGTTGTCCTCGCCGTTGCCCAGGTTGTGCTTCTCGTTGTAGGAGACCAGGTCGCGCAACGTGAAGCCGTCGTGGGCGGTGATGAAGTTGATGCTGGCGAAGGGGGTGCGCGTGTCCCCGGCGTAGAGGTCCGAACTGCCGGTGAAGCGGTAGGCGAATTCGTTCAGGACCCGGTCCTGGCCGCGCATGAAATCGCGCAGGCAGTCCCGGTATCTCCCGTTCCACTCCGACCAGCCCGAAGGGAAGTTGCCCACCTGGTAGCCGCCTTCGCCCAGGTCCCAGGGCTCGGCGATGAGCTTGACCTGGCTGATGACCGGGTCCTGCTGCATGATGTCGAAGAAGGCGGACAGCTTCTGCACGTCGTGCAGTTCCCGCGCCAGGGCGGCGGCCAGGTCGAAGCGGAAGCCGTCCACGTGCATGTCCAGGACCCAGTAGCGCAGGGAATCCATGATGAGCTGAAGCACATGGGGGTTGGGCATGTTGAGGGTATTGCCGGTGCCGGTGTAGTCCATGTAGTGGCGCGGATCGTCCTTCACCAGCCGGTAGTAGTAGCTGTTGTCGATGCCCTTGAAGCTCAGCACCGGTCCGAGGTCGTTGCCTTCCGCCGTATGGTTGTAGACCACGTCCAGGATCACCTCGATGCCGGCCTGGTGCAGGGTCTTCACCATCCGCTTGAATTCCGCCACCGCCCCGCCCGGGCGCTGGTCGGACACATACCTGGGATGCGGCGCGAAGAAGGCGATGGTGTTGTAGCCCCAGTAGTTGCTCAGGCCCCGGTCGAGCAGGGCCTGGTCCTGGGAGAAGTAGTGCACCGGCATCAGCTCCACGGCGGTGACGCCCAGCTGCCGGAGGTGGTCGATGGCCGCAGGCGCCATGAGGCCGGCGTAGGTGCCCCGCAGCTCGGCCGGGATGTCCGCGCGCAAGGCGGTGAAGCCCTTGACGTGCAGTTCGTAGATGATGGTCTCGTGCCAGGGCCGCAGCAGCTGCCGGTCCCCGGACCAGTCGAAGAAGGGCTGGTGGACGATGCACTTGGGCATGAAGGGGGCGCTGTCGGAATCGTTGCGCGCGTCCGGGCCCTTGCTGAAGAGGTAGGGGAGCAGCGCCTCGTCCCAGCGCACGTCCCCATCGATGGCTTTCGCGTAGGGATCCAGCAGGAGCTTGGCGCCATTGCAGCGGTGGCCCTGTTCCGGAGCCCAGGGGCCGTGCACCCGGTAGCCGTACCGCTGCCCCGGTTCGATGCCAGGGAAATACCCGTGCCAGCAGTGTCCGGTCATCTCCGGCAGGTCGGTCCTGGTCTCGTTCCCCTGTTCGTCGAACAGGCACAGCTCGACCCGGTGGGCGACTTCGGAGAACAGGGAGAAGTTCACCCCAGCACCGTCGAAACTGGCCCCCAGGGGGTAGGGGTTTCCAGGCCAGACTTTCATGCCCCTCAAGATACGACTTTTCTTGAACTGTCCAACCTTCAGCCAGGTTGATTAATTATTTACCAAAAACCGAATCCGATGGCTCCCATTCCGGGCCGGGCGGGTGGACAAGGGGCCGGTTGCAACCCAGTTTTGGGCGGTCACGGCGATCCGCCGGTGCTTGGGGAGGACCTAATGCTTTGGACCATCGCGGTGATTCTGCTCGTGCTCTGGGCGCTGGGGCTGGTCACCGGGCACACCCTCGGCTCCTATATCCACGTCCTCCTGGTGATCGCGATCATCGCGGTGCTGATCCGGATCATCCAGGGGCGCCGGGTCGTCTGACCGGACCGGCGGGAGCCGTGCTGGACCCGCGGATGCCAGGCCGGCGGCTGCTGCGGGCGGCCTGCGGCCATCCGCGCCTGGCCGTGCTGGCCGCCGCCCTGATCGCGGTCGTGCCGCTCGCGGACCTGGCCCTGGGCCCGCCCCTGCGCCGGTGGACCGAGCAGGCGATCAACGCGAACCTCAAGGGCTACCACGTGAGGCTGGCCCGGTTCCGGCCGCGCCTGGGGCGCCTGGGCTTCGCCCTGGGCGGGCTGACGGTGACCCAGGACCTCCATCCCGATCCGCCGGTGGCCGATGTCCAGAGCGTCGAATTCCGCTTGCTGTTCCGGGAACTGCTCCGGTTCAGGCTGGCCGGGAACCTTGCCCTCGAGGGCCCGGCCCTGCACATCAACCTGGTCCAGTTGCAGGAGGAGGCCCGGAGCAAGGTCCGGTTCCAGGACCGCGGCTGGCAGGAGGCGGTGGAGACCATCATCCCGGTCTCGAAGCTGGACCGGGTCGAAGTGCGCGACGGGACCCTGCTGTACCGGTCCGCCGACAGCGAGGACAAGCCGCTCCGGCTGACCCGGATCGCCATGCTCGCCAGGAACGTGCACAACCTCGCGGTGGCCAAGGGGGTCTATCCCTCGCCGGTGAGCCTGGAGGGGGCCCTGTTCGACACTGGCCGCGTCAGCTTCTTCGGGGCGGCGGATTTCCTGCGCGAACCGTACGCCGGGGTCGAGGGCCGGCTGCAGCTGGAGCAGGTTCCCCTGGACCGGCTCGGCCCGCTCTTCCGGAACTACCAGCTGCAGACCCGGGGCGGACTGCTCTCCCTGGACGGCTTGATCGAAGCCAACCCCGACGGCACCCGGGCCCGGCTGGCCAATCTCCAGCTGGACGGGCTGGAGCTGGATTACCTCACCAGTCCCGCCACCCGGGCCGCCGAAGCGGAGCATGGGCGCCAGGCCCTGGCCCTGGCGCGGTCGGTGCGCCAGGCGCCAAGGCTGAACCTGCAGGCCGATCGAGTGCGCCTCGCCGGATGCCGGCTGGGCTTCGTCAACGAAGGGGCCAAGCCGCCCTACCGCCTGTTCCTGTCCGGGGTGGACCTGGACCTGGAACGGCTCAGCAACCAGGCCGGCCAGCCCCGGTCCCGGTTCCAGGCCCGGGGCTTGTTCATGGGCAGCGCCCCAACCAGCCTCTCGGGCGGCTTCCAGGCCGCCGCCGACCCGCCCGACTTCGACCTGCGCCTCCAGATGCAGGGCGCCAGGCTGGTCGACATCAACGATTTCCTGAGGGCCAGCGCGGGCATCGACGTGGCCGCCGGCGAACTCTCGGTGTACACCGAACTGGCGGTGAAGCAGGGCCGGGTCCAGGGCTACGTCAAGCCGATGGTAAAGGACCTGAAGGTCTCGGACCGGCGGAAGGACCAGGGCAAGCCCCTGGGCAAGCGGGTGGAACTGCACCTGCTGCAGGCGCTGGCCGGGCTCTTCAAGAACCGGTCGAGCCAGGAGGTGGCGACCGTGGCCAGGGTGTCCGGCCCCGCCGGCCAGCCCAAGGTCGATACCTGGGAGGCGATCCGCCGGCTGTTCGGCAATGGACTGGTCCACGCCGTCCCGCCAGGTTTCGGCCCGGACCGGCCCGCTCCGAAGGGTCCGGTTCCTGCGGAGAAGCCGACTACGCATTGACCTGTCGGCCTTGCCATAGTGCCCGGGCTCCCCATGAGGATTCCGGGCGGACGGCGCCAACTTGACAACTTCCACCTGGCGAAGATGTTGGTGAGGGTGAGGAGGGGCCATGAAAAGCTGGCTTCTGGGTCCCTGGGCCCTACCAGAGCGGGCCTGATTCATGAAGCTCTCACCGCCAGTCCTAGCAGCCGCGGCCCTGGTCCTCGCGGCGGAGCCCGCCGGCGCCCAGGATGCGAGGAGCAAGGCGGATGCCCTGCTCAAGCAGGGCATCGACTCCAGTCATCGAGGTGACGGCGCTGAAGCCTTGGATAGCCTGCTGCAGGCCCAGTCCCTGTACCGGCAGATGGGAGACAAACGCGGTGAAGCGGCGGCGCTGGGGTATCTGGCGACGATCTATGAGTACCTTGGGGAAGAGCGGAAAGCGGTCGACGCTTATGAACAGTCCCTGCCGCTGCTGCATGCTGCCGGGGACAAGGCCGCCGAAGCCGCCATGCTGAACGTCCTCGGCAAGCGTTACCGCAGGCAAGGGGAGGCGGCCAAGGCGCTGACCTGCTTCCAGCAGTCCCTCGCCCTTCTGCGCGACTTGAAGGATCGGGAAGGCGAAGCAGCGGTCCTGTATGACCTTGGTGGTGCTTGCAGCGATCTGGGCGAGGACGCGAAGGCCATGTCGTTCTACCAGCAGGCGTTGCAACGGGAGTTGGGGAAACCCGGCCCGCCCACGCCCTCCTGGACCGACAAGGTCAGCGTCAGCTTCGTGGATGTGGGCGGCAACGCGGTAGCACAGACATTCGGCCTATCCAACGAGTTCACCTACCACCGGAGCGAGGCATCCTCGCTGGCCTTCCAGGTCCAGGCGGTGCGGGTCGCCACCCGCACGACCAGCTACTCGGCGACGGGAAGTTCCCCTTCCAGCTTCACCCTTGCGACTACCGAGACCAACCAGGTCACCACGGCCGACTACGTGGCGAAGGCCCGCTTCGCCCATGACCTGTCAGGCCGCCTCTTCTGGTTCACCGAAGGGGGCTGGGAACGGAACATCCCCGCGGGCATCGAAAGCAGGACCACCGGAAGCGGGGGCCTGGGCTACTGGTGGATCCGGACCGACACTGGCAAGTTCCGGACGGATTTCGGCGCAGGCTACACCAACGCGACACCGGTCGTGGAGGCTCCGGGTTTCCAGGTCAATTATGCCACCTGGAACGCCATGGCCAGTTACGAGCAGAAGATCGGGGCCGCATCAGTCTTCACCAGCAACCTGAGCGGTGCGGCCGCCACCAAGGACATCCACAACTTCCTGGTGACGTGGCTCACTGACTTCTCCGTCAACCTCTCCACGCGGCTGGCCTTGAAGGTGGGCTACATGATGACCTACAACAACAGGCCCGCATCGGCGGCCTTACCCATCCTCCAGGCCGGCACGAACCCCCCGGCCGTGCTCGGGCGGACCTTCGTGACGCTGAAGAATCTCGATACCCAGTTCACCACCAGCCTTGTGGTTTCCTTTTAGAAGTGGTAACAAAACCCTTGTACAACAAGGAAAGGATGCATAGTGTACTTGGATGGCCCGAGAAATCCTGCCCTCTGAGCTCTGGGAACGCATCGCCCCGCTTCTGCCGGCACCAACGCCGA